>ERZ1673702.19-NODE-19-length-267297-cov-11.482364_pt1 | contig 267297 bp, 224 predicted proteins | sample MGYA00580232_ERZ1673702 | MGnify/ENA primary metagenome ERZ1673702 (study PRJEB41218, sample SAMN15661792) | gut metagenome | host: Homo sapiens | place: Canada: London | collected 2015-08-20/2019-03-30 | study: EMG produced TPA metagenomics assembly of... | reverse complement strand
TAGAGCGCCTGCTCGACAAGCAGGAGGTCTGCGGTTCAAATCCGCATGTTCCCACTCCCTGAACCGAACGACCTGCCAAAACGCGGGTCGTTTTTTTGTTGGCGGCTGTTCGTTGTCCGCTTCTCTGTTTTTTTCCGATTGTCCGGGAGATTGTTCCGATTGTCCGGATTTGCCATAAAAAATTGATAGTCAAAATACTATATTGAAATTCCGGGGCTCGCCCCGGTCGCTTGATGGCCGGTTATCCGGGGCCGGAAGCGTCCGTAAAAGCCGTCTGTCATCGGAAAATTTCCGACACAGGCCTGAAAAACAGGGCGGATCGTTTGTTTTCTCGCAAAGAATCCATATATTTGTAAATACAATCGTTATCGTATTTATGCTTGTGGCGAGACCATCCCTTTCTGTTCGCTCCGTGTCAGACCTCCGGTCGGATCGTAGCCGGATGATTCCTGCCGTTGCATCCGCATATAATAAGCGGTATGGCATAAGTCGGATCCCGAAATCCCCCCCCCGAAAAATCAGCCTCTAACGGGGTATACCCCTTTTTCGGCATGTTGCGCGAATGACCTTTTGTCGGGTTGCTCGTGCGTTTTGTCGTGCGTATATCTTTCCGCCGACGTGATCCCGGACATTAAACACGCTACCTATGAATAAACCGCTGACCTTGATTCTCGCCTCCCTGTGCGTGCCGCTCCTGCTTTTCGGGCAGCCCTCAGAGCGCACCCCGCAGCCGGATGCGACAGATTATGTTTTCCGGTTCGTACCGGGGAAGGATATGTTCTATGTCCCCTGGGGCGGGAATGCCGCCTCGCTCGAAGCCCTCTTGTCCGCGGTGTCCGGGTATATGGAACCGTTGCGCAACGGCGAGCGCTACATCTGCGTAAGCAGCTACGGAGCGACGGCGAATGATACGCTGACGTCGGCTCGCATGGCCTACCTGCGCTGCCAGCGCGTGAAATCCGAACTCATCCTGCGCGGGGATATCGCGGAGTCCATGTTCGTCACCGACCGTGCTATCGTCGCGCCCTATGACGGCCTGCGCAACGTCGTGGTCGTAACCTTCCCCGCTTCGGTGGAGCAAGTTGCCGCGATCGCCGGCGAGGAGGCCGCCGCACGGGTGGAAGCTTACAACCGGGAGATTTCGGGCGAGGCAGAAGCGGAACGTCTTGCCGCCGAACGGGCCGAACAGGCTGCGCGCGAACGGGCCGAGACGGAACGCCTCGCTGCCGAGCGTGCAGCCCGTGAAAAGGCGGAGCGTTTGGCAGCCGAACAGTCCGCACGGGAGCGTGCCGAAGCGGAACGCCTCGCTGCAGAGCGTGCGCAAGCCGGAGAGACCGCCCTCCTGACGGCCGAAGCCAAGCCCTACTGCCTGGCTCTGCGCACGAACCTCCTGCAATGGGCGACACTGACGCCGAACATCGGTCTCGAATGGCGCATCGACCCCAACTGGAGCGTGCAGGCCAACGTCGCCTACACCTACTGGTCGTGGTCGTCGGGCGACCGCCGTTATTCGGTGCTCGACCTCTCGCCCGAAGTGCGCCGCTATCTGGGCGCTACGCGCCGAGGCTATATCGGCCTGATGGGGCAGTTCGGCAATTTCAACTACAAGTTTTCGCAAACAGGTAAGCAGGGCGATTTTTACGGGGTCGGCATCGTGGGCGGTTACCAGCTTCCCGTGGGCAGATGCCTGACGCTCGACTTCGGGGCAGGCATAGGGTATGTTCACGCCGACTACGACAAATACCGCCGCATCGCCGGTTACAACGTCCGCTCGGGCAGCGGCACGAAAAACTACTTCGGACTGAACCGCCTGACCGTCGGACTGGTATGGACCTTCGGCGGGAATAAAGGCGGACATAAATAAGAGGTGCGACTATGAAAAAGATACGATACAGTACGATCTGGAGCGCGGCGGCCCTGCTGCTGCTCTGCTCCTGCGTGAAAGACGACCTGGTAAACACGCCCCATCCGGACAAGGGTGCTGTGGTTGTCTCGGCGGATTTCTCGCAACACTCCGAAGGGATTGCATTGCCCGCGGATTACATGCTTGCGCTCGGCGGCGAAACGGTGGCGGCTCCGGTTGCGGGGATCTTCTGCCATCCCGTGCTTTTCGATCCCGGAACCTATCCGCTCACCGCCTTTACAAGCAGCGACAAGATGACCGTCACCGGTGAAACCGTTGCGATCAACACGGTTCCGGGCGGAACGCTGGAGCCCCTGCCGGGGTATCTCTTCACCGCGCGGCAGGAGATCGAGGTGATCCGGGACGACACGGTGAGCGTCGTGCTGCCGATGATGCAGCGCGTGCGCGACCTCCATTTCGCGTTTACCGTTACCGAGGGCGACTGCGCACGGATCGGGAGCGTTGCCGGCACGCTCGCGGGTGTTGCGGGGACATTCGACCTTGCGACACAGCGGCCCACGGGCAGCGATGCGACGCATGCCGCAGCCAATGCCACGTCGCCGCTCTTTACCCGCGCGGGCGATCGAATTACGGCTTCGGCGCGTCTGCTGGGCGTCGCGGGCGACACGCAAACCCTGACTCTCGTACTGACCTTTACCGACGGTGCGTCGCAGACCGTCACGAAAGACCTGACGGAGCTGCTTGCGGGTTTCAACGACGACATGCTGACCCCGCTCACGCTCAAAGCCAACCTCAACACCCCCGTCGGAGCGGGATTCTCGGCCACGGTCACCGATTGGGAAGCGGTCGCAAACGAGGATGTGGATCTGCATTGAAACCATGAAATGAAACAATAATTATCAAACGTCTTGCAATTATGAAAAACAACTCCATTTATCTGATTTTGGCCGTTGCGGCCATGAGCTTCGCCTCCTGCGACAAAAACGAACAGACGAACGGCGGCGCCGCACAGGACGATCGCGTGGCCGTGCAGTTCACGGCCGGTACGCTCGACGTGCAGCCCGCGGCCGCGACGCGATCCGAAACTCCCTGGTCTCGCCCGGGCAATATCGGTGTTTACATGGTCGAAGAAGCCTCGCTCGGTGTCGTGGATGCAGCCGCCAACCGCAACTACCTGTGGGTGGCATCTCAACGGACATTCTCTCCCCTGAGCGCCGATCAGACGGTTTACTATCCGGTGAACGGTTCCCCGGTTCGTTTCGCGGCCTACTATCCTTACCAGGCCCTGACGGACAATTGCTATAAAGTGGATCTTACCGCCCAACCGTCGCTCAACGATCAGGCTGCGTTTGAGCTGCTGTGGACGGGTGTTACGACGGCTTACGACAAGACCCAACCTTCGGTGGCGCTCAACTTCGACCACCAATATGCCAAAATCAGCCTCTCCGTAAAAAACGGCAAGGGCATTACCAAGGAGGAGCTGAAGCAGATCGTCGTCACGATGACCGAAATGCAACTCACGGCCGATTTCAACGTGCTGACCGGCGAAATAACCCCGACGGGCGATGTCGGTGAGCTGACTTTCAACCGATGGGCCTCGGACGGCTCGGGGCAGACGGCTCTCGTGCTGCCGACTCAGGCTGATGCCCAGCGCGTGGTAAACTTCACGCTCGGCAGCGACACTTTCGTCTGGAACATCGGGGAAAAAGAGTTCGACGCAGGCAGTGAATACAGCTACACCGTTACGGTCAATCGCACGCCGCTGGGTATCGCGGCCTCGATTACCGACTGGGAAACGGGCGAGGGCGGCTCGGGGGACGCCGAATAACCGCGCCAATCGAAACTGGATGTAAACCATGAAAACTTCCGGATTATTTTTAACGTTAGCAGCAGCTTCGGTGCTGACCGCCTGCCTGAAAGAGGAGGACGGCATCCTTGCGGAGCGGCAGGAGCTGCGTCTCAGGAGCGGCATCGAAGCCGTGACGCGCGGCGAGGTGCAATCCACGGCGATCGTCGCAGGCGAAACGGTCTATGCGTGGGTGACGGACGCCCTGACCGGCGAAGCGCTCTACAATGCCTGCACGCTGACCGCACAGGCGGGAGGCGCTCTCGCGGGCACGACACCGATGTACTTCCCTGCGACGGGCAACGGTGTGCGGGTTGCGGCCCTGCACGGACTGCTGACCGAAAGCCCCGCGGTTGCGGCGATGCCCGGTTCGTTCGCCTTTACGGTCTCCCCCGACCAGAGCGAAGCGGGCGGCGCAAACTATGTGCACTCCGATTTGCTCTATGCCGCACAAACCGTCCAGCGCACGAAAGAGGCCGTAGAACTCGAATGTTACCATCTGCTCTCGAAAATGGAGCTGAAGATCACCCGGAGCGACGGAGTGACCGATGCGATCACCGCCGTGACGCTCGACGGCGTGGTATTGGGCGGTATGTTTACCCCTGCGGCCGATGCCGACCTTGCGCAGCGGAGCGTACGCGCCGCGATGATCGTTGCCGACGGACAGCGGGGAACGATGACGCTCGGCGCGATGCCTGCGGGCGACAATCCGGACAATCCGATCACCAACGATGCGATCGTCGTGCCGCAGGATGTTGGCGGCAAGACCCTGACTTTCACTCTTTCCGGCGGCAGCGAGCTGTCCTATACGATCCCTGCGGGCAGGTCATTCGAGAGCGGTAAAAAACATGTGTACGAAGTGACGCTCAAGCGCACGGGGCTGGAAGTGACCTCCGAAAGCGGGGATTGGAACGACGGCGGCAGCGAAGAGGTGCAGAGTCGGGAGGTGCTCGCCTCTTATACGGCCGACGACCTCAAACCCGGCGATTATTTCTACTCCGACGGCACGACTTCCGATGGCGGCCTGCGCAAGCTTTATGCCGACGGAACGCTGGAGATGGCGGTCGGGAAACCCGTGCCCGAAACGGACGGGGGTAAAACGGTCGTCGGCATCGTCTTTCAGACCGATCCCGACCGGATCGGACAGGCCGAGAAAGATGCGTTGGCGGTTCGGGGCGCCACCGCGCGCGGGCTCGTGATGGCCGTAAAGAACGCCGCGACGAACATGGAATGGGGACCTTACGGAACGGATGAGGGGCTGACGAAATGCGAAACGAAAGCGCAGAATTACAGCGACATCAGCGGTTATGGCAACTGCGAGCGGATCAGGGCTTCGCACGGTGATCTGAGTAACTATCCCGCTTTCAGGGCGGCCGACGATTACAACACGGTCTGCGCGGTTGCCGGGGTGACGACGGGTTGGTACCTGCCCGCCAGCGGACAGTGGTGGGATCTGCTGCAAAATCTGGGCGGCTGTGCGATGTTGGCAGATCCGGCGCAGCAGACCTCGTCGGACAGCGGTGATTTTTACTGGTCGGGACAAGGTGACATTCCCGCCGCACTGAACAGATGGATGGAGTCGATCGCCGCTGATAGTAAAGACCCGTTCGCCGACTACAACTGGTTTTGGTCGTCCTCGGAGTACTCCGGCTACGACGCCCGGGACTGGGACGTGTACTCCGGTGGCTACGTGCGCTGCGACTGGGACTATAAGGGCATCAACGTCGACGTGCGACCTGTTCTAGCTTTTTAGATGATCTATTTATCTATTTAATCTATTTATCTATTGGATGATACCCGCGCAGCGGGTCGAAAATATTAAACCGAACCGAAATGAAACGATCGACCCATTCGATAGCGGCCCTTGCGGCCCGGACGGCGGTGATGGCCCTGACGGCCTTCGGCGCCCTGTCGCTGGCCGGATGCTCGCAGGAGGAGCAGGCTGTGCCTGTCGGGCAGGGGCAGCGGCTTTCCATCTCGATCTGCGACGACGGTTATGCCCCGGCGGATGACGTCCGGCCCGCCTTGTCGGGCGGCTGCGGAAGCCTTGCCGCCGACCCTGCCGGAAGCCTCGCGACCCGCGCGACGGAGAACGGTTATGCGACCGGATTTACTCCCGGCGATGCCTGCGGCCTTTCCATCGTGCGTGACGGCGAGGTGGTCGCAGCCAATGTGCGGCTGACGGCTTCGGCCGGAGCCGGCGGCACGAACGAACTCGTTTGGACACCCGACCCGGCCGCGGGTGAGCTGTGGTACGCCTCTGGCGACTGCTATTTCCTCTATTACCCGTGGCAGGCTGCGCCGCAGGGTGCCCCGACCGTGGGGGATTCGTTCGCCCCGTCCGTCCCCGGCGATGCCGGAGCGGAGTTTTTCGCCGCGCTGATCGCCGCATGGACACCCGCCGCAAACCAGAGCGACTATCCCGCGGGCTACACGGCTTCCGATCTGATGACGGCCGAAGCTTCGGTGGGGAGTGCCTCCGGCGGGGTCGTGCCACTCACGTTCTCGATGACCCATCGCATGGCGCTCGCCGTGGTGGAGTTTCCTCGGACGGTTTACAAGTTCGACAACGGCGATACGATGATTCCCGATTATGCCGTTGCCGCATCGGGCATCGCATTTTCGGGTGCAGCCCAACCTCTCGCGACGGATGGCAGCACCTATCGCTACCTCGTCAATCCCGCCCTGGCAGCGGCTCCGATTCTTGCGGGCGGCTACGGCGGCAACCGCGAATTCACCATCGCTCCCACGGGCCTTGAGGCAGGCAGCTACAAGGTCTATAAGGTGGATGGCGGTAGGGTGGAGAAAAACCATACGTTGCAGGTAGGCGATTACTTCCTGGCGGACGGAAACCTGCTGTCGAAAGACGCTGCGGCGGAGATGGTCGCACAGGCCGAGGTCGCAGGCATCGTCTTCCAGACCGCTCCGTCGCGGATCGGGGAGGGGGAAAAGAATGCATTGGGCGGAGAGGCGCACGGCCTTGTGTTGGCCGCGAAGAACGCCGCAACGAATGTGCAGTGGGGCCCTTACGGAACGGATATCCCCGATCTGCCGAACATTACGACGGTCGCAGCCTGTTACGGGGACATCGACGGTTATTCCAACACCCATACGGTGTGGGCGTTTGACGGTTACACGGCCAATCCCGCCGATTATCCCGCTTTCCGTGCCGTTGCCGATTTCAACACGACACATGCCGCTCCGGGCAATACGACAGGATGGTTCATGCCGTCGGCAGGTCAGCTCTGGGACGTGCTGGAGCATCTCGGCGGCGTGAAGGCGTTGGCCGATCAACGCACGAACGGCGATCAGGAGTGGTATGGCACCGATCCGGGAAACGATATTTGCGCCAGCCTCAACCGATGGCTTGCCCATGTAACGGACGCGGCGAAATTCGGCGACAGCTACAACTGGTTTTGGTCGTCCTCGGAATACTCCGGCTACTACGCCCGGCACTGGGGCGTGCGCTCCGATGGCGGCGTGTACTGCTACTGGAACTATAAGTACATCTTCTACGACGTGCGACCTGTTCTAGCTTTTTAGATGAGCTATTTATCTATTCAATCTATTTATCTATTGCAGGGAACCCGCGTAAGCGGGTCGATTTTGGAAACGAGGCGGGAGCAGAGGAGGTTTGCGGCCGGGCTCTGCGCGCAGAAAAAACGATTGATAGTTTCTGAAAGATGGCTTTGACCGAGCAACTGCCGATTTATCGGTGCGCCTTGCGCCTCACGGCGCAGGTCGCACCGCTGATCCGCAATTTCTCGAAGCACTACAAATACTCGCTCGGGGGCCGGCTGCTGGACTTGTGCCTCGATCTGCCGGAGCTGATCTTCGACGCCAATTCGCATTACGACAAAGTGCCCTATCTGGAAGAACTGCTGCGCAGGCTCCAGCGGCTGCGGATGCTCTTCAATGTCTGTCTGGACCAGCGGGAGTTGTCGGAGCGGCAATATGCGCCCGTTGCGATGACCCTGGACGAGATCGGCAGACAGGCGACGGCGTGGCGGGACAAATTCGGCAGGGAAAGCCGGCAGCGGGCCGAGCAGCGGGCGGCCTATGTGGAGAGCCGTATCGAGCAGATCGTTCGTGAAATGGTCGCCGAGAGGCTGGACGGACTTGGGGAAACGGACAGGGACAAGCAATAAGGCAACGGATTCGGTCGGCGGGAGTCCGCACGGCAAGGACTGTGCGGAGAGAGCCGGTTAATTAAAAAAGGGCTGCCGACAGGCTGCCGTCGTGTACGGCAGCTCGTAAAGGGTAAAAAAACGGGCAGCAGGCATGTGTGGGTTTTGGTCGTCCTCGGAGAACTCCGGCAACAACGCCCGGAACTGGAACGTGAACTCCGATGGCAACGTGAACTGCAACTGGAACAATAAGAACATCAACAACGACGTGCGACCTGTTCTAGCTTTTTTAAGATACCTACTACGACAGAACGAATGGGCAGAATCGAAAGCGTCCGTGGAGCGGAGTTGTTCGCTCCCGAAGAAACGGGAGGCGTCTCGCTCGAAGATGTCTTTACCGCCTACATGGACTGCCGCCGCAAAAAACGCGGCACGTACAACGCCCTTGCCTTTGAAGTCGATTGGGAGCGCAGGTGTGCCGATCTGCTCGGGCGCATCAATGCGGGCGAATACCGGCCCCTGCGCTCCCTCGTCTTCATCATCCGCAAACCCGTCATGCGGGAGGTGTTCGCTCCGGCGTTCGAGAGCCGCGTGGTCGATCATCTGATTGCCCGCAAGATCGAACCGCTGCTGGAAGAGCGGTTCATCGACGACAGTTACAGCACGCGCAAGGGCAAAGGCACGCTCTTTGGCATCGAGCGGATGGAACGGCACATCCGGGCCTGTTCGCACAATTATACCCGCGATTGCTACGTGATGAAGCTCGACATCCGGTCGTTTTTCATGGATCTGCCCAAACGGGAGTTGTACGACCGCATGGCGGCGTTCCTGCGCGAGCGTTACGACGCACCCGACCTGCCGACGCTGCTCTGTCTGCTGCGGGCGACCTATTCGGATTGTCCGCAGCAGCATTGCGTGCGGCGGAGTCCGCTTGCGGCATGGGACAAGCTGCCGCCCCGCAAGAGTCTCTTTAACGGCGATGCAGAGCACGGATTGGCCATCGGGCGTCTCACGTCGCAGTTGGGAGCTTTATTCTATCTCGATCCGCTCGATCATCTGGTCACCGAAGCATGGGGCGTACCCCATTACGGCCGTTACGTGGACGACATGGTATTCGTGCATGAAAGCCGCGAACACCTGATCGGCGTGGCAGAGAAGGTTCGCACATGGCTGCGGGAGAACGGATTGCAGTTGCATCCGAAGAAATTCTACCTGCAACATTACACCCGAGGCGTGGCTTTCATCGGCGGCGTGCTGAAACCGGGCAGGCGTTATCTGTCCAATCGCACGGTGGGTTTTTGTTGCAATGTGCTGCACTATTACAACCAGGCTGCTGCGGAGGATGCCCGTTTCGTGTATGGCCATGCCGAGGAGTTCGTGGCATCGATCAACTCCTATCTGGGCTTGATGCGGCATTTCGCATCGTATCGCCTGCGGCAGCGGATCGTCGCCCGTATCGACAAGCGGTGGTGGAAGGTCGTCCATGCGGCAGCCGGGCTGGAAAAACTCGTCGTGAAGAAACCTTACAAAAAGCTGACACGGAAACGACGCGAAATCCGGCGGGCAGTCACCGCATACCGGAAATCCTATGCAACCGACACTGCAATATGACCGAGCAGGAGTTGATCGACAGGCAGCGTGCCCGCAGCGACGGGACGTTTTATCTGATGAAAGTAGGCATGTTCTACCATGCCTACGATGCCGGAGCCTATGCTCTCGCCCGCACGATGGGCTACCGGGTGAAATGCAAACCCCGGAAGGGTGGGGACGGTGTGCTGGTGTCGGGATTCCCGATCGCTTCGCTGGAAAAGGTGGCGGCACGGATGGCGGAGCAGGGTATCCGATTGACCTGTGCGGCGGATGACGACCGGCTTTATGCGTTTTCGGGTGCGGACGCGACGCCCGACCAGACGTTGGTGGATCATCCTCCGGCCGGCATCCCCCGTTCGCGCAACGTCCGCCGTCCGGGTGGGGACGGATTGACGGCAAAGCTGGACGAGTTGATCCTTTCGTTCGATCTCGCGGGTTCGACCCCGATGGATGCGATGAATTTCGTCGCCGCATTACAACGGATGGTGCTGAAAGGGGAGTGAAAAATCGGGCCGCCCGGATTCCGGGCGGCCCGAGGACTTATGCGCTGCGACCGCGGTGTGCGATCCCGGAGCAGTTATGCCGTCTCGAAGGTTTCCGCCACTTTGCGCAACCCCTCCACGATCCCGAGGTGTTGGGGACAGCTCTTTTCGCACTTGCGGCAGCCGATGCAGTCCGAGGCTTTGCCGTGGTGCTGGGTCAGGTTGGCGTAATAGACCCCCTGCACCGAAAAACCATTGTTCAGGGATTGCCGGTCGGCGTTGTAGAGGGCGAAGTATTCGGGTATGGCGATCCGGCGCGGACACCCCGCCACGCAGTAGCGGCAGGCCGTGCAGGGAATGGCGATCGAACGGTTGATGATCTGCACCGCCCGGGCGATCGCGTCGTGTTCGTCCGGCGTGAGCGGCTGGAAATCCCGCATGTAGGAGATGTTGTCCGCCATCTGCCGGGGCGATGACATGCCGCTCAGCACCATGGCTACCCCTTCGAGGCTCGCCGCATAGCGAATGGCCCACGAGGCGGGCGAGAGGTCGGGCCGCACGCTGCGGAACAGCCGTTCGGCCTCCTGCGGAACCTGCGCAAGGGCGCCGCCCTTGACCGGCTCCATCACCACGACCGGCTTACCGTGCCGGCGGGCCGTTTCGTAGCACTTGCGGGACTGGATGCTTTCGTTGTCCCAGTCGAGGTAGTTGATCTGCAACTGCACGAACTCCGTCTCGGGGTGGGTCGTGAGGATTTCATCGAGCAGCGCGGCGCTGTCGTGGAACGAGAATCCGATGCGGCGGATCCTGCCCTCGGCTTTTTTGCGGGCGATGAACCCGAAGCTGTCCAGCCGCTCGGCGATCCGGTAGTTCGTGACGTTGAGGTTGTGCAGCAGGTAGTAATCGAAATAGGCGACCCCGCATTTTTCCAGTTGTTCGCCGAAGATGCGCTCCTGATCCTCCTCGGTTTTGAGGAACATGGTCGGCAGCTTGGAAGCCAGCGTGAAGGCGTCGCGGTCGTGGCGTTTCACGAGCGCCTCGCGCACGACACATTCGCTGCGGAAGTCGTGGTACATGTAGGCCGTGTCGAAATAGGTGAACCCTGCCGCCAGGAAGTCGTCCACCATCCCCTCGACCGCGGCCGTATCTACGGCGGCGAAATTTCCGGCCTCCGTGAGCGGCAGGCGCATGCAGCCGAATCCCAGTTTCTTGGCCATACTACCTGCGGATTACAAGGTGGATGACGGCCCAGCCGCCGACAACCTGGAGCAACATGCCGGGCAGACCGATGCGGAAATCCTGCGCGGCGGCGAGCAGCGAGCCCGTGAGGGCCCATTCGCCCAGCGAGCCGACGACCTGATAGGCGAGCACGACGGCCGCGAGCAGCGGCAGCGAGGCGCGGCGGAAGCGTGCGGCGGCAAAGCCGGCGGCTCCGGCCAGGAGCAGGGATTTGAGCACGATGGCGGGAAGCATCGCCGGCAGCGGCATCCCGAAGAGGACGGAGTTCAGCAGCGGCGACGCGAGGGCGGTCAGCAGCCCGACGCGCCAGCCGTACTTGTAGGCCCCGACGAGCGTGAAGAAATAGATCGGCAGCCACGTGGGGCCGCCCATGTGCACGGCATGGCAGAGCTGTGGCAGCGCGAGGTTGCCGGCGACGAAGAGAGCCGCCGCCAGGTAGGTGCGGGCGTCCGCATAGCGGAGCGAGTGGAGTTTTACGCTGGTTGTTTGCATGGTGTGTGAAGTTTTCGGTTATTATCGATTTTCGGATGTCGTCTGCCGGGCCGCTTCCGGCCGGATATCGACCGCCTGACCGATCACGGGGGTCAATACGCGTGCGGTGAGCTGTTCTTTCAGCCGACGGATGTTTTCCAGCGGCTCGTCCCACGGATGCCGGGCCAGGGCGTATTTGGAGTGGTGCACCGTGACGACGGTTTTCGCTCCCAGCTCGGCCGCCTCGCAGACCAGAAAGCCGGGCATCGTGTGGATGTAACGCCAGTCGTCGTTGTACTGTCCGTTTTCGAGCACGGCCAGGTCGATGTCCGGAAAACGGCTGCCGACCTGTGCGAAGTGTGCCCCGTAGCCGCCGTCTCCCGCGAGGTAGATGCGCTGCACGGGGGAGTCCAACAGGAACGAACCCCACAGCGTCTGGTCGGAGCGCAACCCGCGGCCCGAAAAGTGGCGCGCCGTCAGGCAGCGGACGGCGAATCCTCCGCCCAGGTCGGCCTGCTCGTCCCAGTCCAGCTCGATGAGCCGCTCCGCGGGATACCCCCAGCGCTCGAAATGTTCGCCCACGCCGAGCGGACAGATCACCTTGCCGACCCGATCGCGCAGCCGCCGCACGGTCCCGTAGTCGAGATGGTCCCAGTGGTCGTGGGTGATAAGGAGGTAATCGACCGGTGGCATCTCCTCCGGGCGGTAGATGGCCGTGCCGGGAAACGGCTTGTTCACGAATCCGAAGGGCGAGGCCGCAACGAAAACGGGATCCACGAGCAGCCGCCGGCCGCCGGTTTGGATCAGGTAGGAGGAGTGGCCGAACCATACGAGCAGCTCCCTGTTCGTGTCGAGTGCCGTCAGGTCGGTCTTTACGGCGGGAACGGGCGACGCCGGACGCAGGTTCGCGGGCCGACGTCCGAACAGGAATCCGAGCATGGTGCGTATCCGTCCCTTGCCCGAGGTCATCAGCGGCGTAGGCTGCCGGTTGCGGAACGCACCGTCTCGGAAGTTGGGCGACCGCTCGATCCGCTGCCGCCGTTCGCCGCGGGGAAGCCGTCCGAACGAGGGCTGGCTCACCAGCGCAGCGGCGGCTATGGCCAACACGCCGATCGCACCCAGTATGAAGAGAAAGATTCTCAGCATCGTCGTAACGCTTTAAAAGTTCATCCGCACGCCGGCCGTCACCGTGGCTTTGGGCATCGGAAATCCGGCGTTGATTTCGTATTCCTGCGCGAGCAGGTTTTCCCCTCTTACCCATATTTCGAGCCAGTGGGCGGCCCGGAACGCCGCACGCACGTTCCAGAGCACGAAATCTTCGGTTGCCGCCGGGTCGAGCGACTTGTAGAGCCCCGCGACGTATTGTACGCCGGTGGAGGCCGACCAGCGTTTCGCGGTGAAAGAGGCTCCGGCATAGAGCTTGTGCGCGGGGGCCGCCAGCACGGGGTGTTCCATGTGCAGGTAGCTGTAATTGGCGTCGGCGCTCCATGCGGCCGATATGCGCCAGGCGATCTGCGCCTCGACGCCGGCATTTTCGATCCGGCCGGTGTTTATGTTCATCGGCCGCCCGTCCACGGGAACCCGCAGGATGAGGTTCTCTCCGTCGATGTAGAAGAGGTTGATCCCGTAGGAGAGGCGTCCCCCGGCCGTGCTGTGCGAGAACGCCAGCTCGTAGCTCCAGATGCGCTCCGGCTTCAGGTCGGGATTCCGGGGCGGGAACATATACATCTCGCGGATGGTCGGGTAGCGGAATCCCTTGGCCGCCGAGAGTTTGATCTCGGCGTTCGCCGGAAGATGGAACGACAGACCCGCCTGCGGCACCCACTCGACACCGACGTGGGAGTGGCGGTCGATGCGCAGGCCCGCGTCGAGCGTGAGCAGGCGGCCTATGTGCTGCCGGAAGTCCGCATATCCCGCCACCTCGTCCTGCACCTTGTCCGTCTGGCTTTCGCGTCCGCCCGCTGCAAACTCGTTCCACGACTCCCCTCCGAAGTGGAAATAATCCACCCCCACGGTCAGCCGGTTGCCCCGGAAAAGGCGTATGCTCTGGTACCACGAAACCCCGAGAATCCGGTCGCGCGAGTTGAAACGGTAGTCGAGCGGCTGCTCGCCCGGCGAGTAGCCGTCGTCGATGCGGTGGCGCCCCCAGTTGTAGAAGAAGCTCAGTGCGCCCGACGTCGCTTCGTATTCGTTCTCCAGGGCGAAGGAGGTCATGCCGCGCGTGATGCGCTGGTCGTTGTCGAGGATCGGGGCCGACACCTCGCCCGGGTTGGAGGCGTTGAAATGGGTCACGTTCACGTCGGCCGCGAGATTCCAGGCATCCGATAGGGCATAGCCCAGCTTGGCGTAACCGCCGTACTGCTCGAATCCCATGCCGGGACGGTGGCCGTCGGTGCGGTTGTAGGAGCCGCTCACCACGCTGGTGAAGCGGCCCGCCTTGACGCGGTTCGTGAGATCGGTCTGGAGCGTATTGTAGGAGCCGTAGCCCGCATTGAGGTCGGTGCGCACCCCCTCCTCGCGCTGCCGGCGGGTGACGATGTTCACCACCCCGCCCATGGCGTTGGAGCCGTAAAGCACCGACGCCGGGCCGCGCAGCACCTCGACCCGCTCGGCCATCATCGACTGGCAGGCGTCGGCGATGGGGTGGCCCATCAGCCCCATGTACTGGGGATGGCCGTCGATAAGCACCAGCAGCCCCGTCGTGGGGACGCCGGCCTGGGGCGCGCCCCCGATGCCTCTGAGGGACATCTGCCCGGCGGCACCGCCCGAAACGCCATAGCCCATCACGCCCCGGGCGGTGGTGAACAGCCCGGGCACCTGTTCGGTCAGCAGCGGCAGCAGCGAGGCTTCGCGGCTGCGTTCGATCCGCTCGCGCCCGACTACCGAGACGGTCATGGGCAGATGCCGCGGGTCGGTCCGGTTGCGGGTGCCGGTGACTACGATCCCCTCGATCGTCTGCGTCGGGCGGACGGAGAGGCTGTCGGGCGTCTGTCCGGCCCGGCCCGTGGCAGGGCAGGCCAGGAGCAGCAGGATAAGTGATGTTGCGATTCGGTTTTTCATTTGCCTGCGGAGGTTTCGTTCAGGAAGCGTTCGATTTCGGCGAGGCACTCGCCGGGAGTCGTGAGTCCGTCGCACCGGGTTTCGAGCGGACACCACCCCGTCCGGGTGCGGTTGATGATGCGGGGCACTTCGAGCGTGCAGCCGACGGCAACCCCCGCCTTTTGCAGCAGGTCGAGGGCCGGTCGGCTGATGACGTCGGCATGGAGCTCCCCGACGCCGCCCAGGATCAGCAGCGCCGCAGCCGCCTTGCCGACGACCTTGTCGGCGACGAAAGCCCCGGCCAGCGACGACGGTTCCGTCGTGAGCAGGCGGTAGAGGTCTTTGACGCCCCGCTCGCGGAAGAGGCGCGGCTTGCCGTCCTTGAGGATGACGCACGAACAGCGCGCGCTGTGCAGCAGTTCGATCGTTTGCCGCCTCTCTTGCGGCGTCAGTGTGGAATGGGTCATGTTCGTATGCATTCGGGGCGGTTTCATGCCGTCTGACGTGCCGCCTGGTCCGTGTTGTCGTTTTTGTGCGTTCAGTAGCCGAACCGCTCCGCCGCGCGGCGCATCGCCTCGACGATCTCCACCCCGAACGGGCAGCGGGTTTCGCAGGCGCCGCATCCGACGCAGTCCGAGGCGTGGCGGGTCAGGGTCTTATAGTGTTCGCGCACCGTTTCGGGGATTTCGCCCTGCGCGAGCGCGAGGTTGTGGAACTTGTTTACCGACGCGATATCGATCCCTGCCGTGCAGGGGGCGCAATGGCCGCAATACATGCAATGGCCTCTCCAGCTGAACCGCTCCAGCCCCGCCATCGCGGAGGCGTAGTCGCATTCGGCGGGCGTGGCGTCGCACCACGCGAGCGCCGCCCGCATCTCCTCCCGGTCGCGGCAGCCGACCATCACGGCCGCCACGCCGGGGCGCGTCAGCGCGTAATGGAGGCATTGCACAGGGGTCATGGCCCGACCGAAGGGCGAATTGGACTCGCTTAGCAGGTCGCCGCCGCCATAGACCTTCATCACGTCGATTCCCACCCCCGTGCGTTCGCACAGTTCGTAAAGCCGCTCGCGGTCGGGGTCCACGTTGTGCAGCGCCTCGGCATAGCTCTGCTCGGCCCACAGCGCCTCGACCTGCTCGCCTGCGGGCTGCAGGTCGTAACAGGGGTTCACGGAGAACATCACCACATCCACGATGCCCGTGCGGGCGGCCAGGAGCGCCACTTTGGGGTTGTGGCTGCTCAGCCCGATGTGGCGGATGCGCCCTTCGGCCCGGAGCCGCTCGGCGATGCGGACGATCTCCCCGTCGAACACCTCGCGGAAGTCGGATTCCGCATCGACGTAATGGATCATGCCGATGTCGAGGTAGTCCGTCCGCAACTGCCGGAGCTGGAGCTCGAACGAGGCGAGGGTCTTCCGGGGGTCGCGGGTGCGGAGGTACTGTCCCTCCTCCCAGACGGTGCAGAGGTGGCCCTGGATGACGAACCCGTCGCGCCGGCCGGCGAGCGCCGCCCCGATGTTGGCGCGCAGTTCGGGATTCGGGGAGTAGATGTCGATGAAGTTGATGCCGTTACTGATCGCGTAGTCCATATCGGCTTTCACCTCTTCGGCCGTCTTGTGCATGAACCCTTCGCAGCCCAGCGCCACGGCGCTCACGCGCAGGCCTGTGCGGCCCAATGTGCGGTATTCCATTTCGTCAGTCGTTTTCGGGGATCGTTTCGTTGAGGCATGTTAGGCCGTTCAGCGTGCGCGGATAGCCGATGTAGGGCAGCAGTTGCGTCAGCACGGCCATCAGTGTCGCTTTGTCGTTTCCCGCAGCCGCGTTGCCGGCGATGTGGCCTTTGACCTGGGATTCGCAGCCGCCGAGCGACACGAGCATCGAGAAGGTCAGCAGCTCGCGCATCCTGACCTCGAGCCCCTTGCGGGTCACGTAGTCGCCGAAGCAGTTGGCCGAAAGAAAATGCTGGATGTGGAGCTGGCTCGCAGGCGTATTCCGGTACCCCGCGTCGATCCGCTCGCCGAAAAGCTCGCGTTGGAGAGCCAGCCCCCGTTCCCGCCGCGTCGTGTGGTCGGTGGCGGCCTGCGGCTCCAGCGGAAGGGCGATGCCGTGCTCCGTGAAGCATGCGTTCATCGGGCCGATGAATTCCAGCACGCGGCCCATGCCGGCGTAAGGCACCGCCTGATAGAGCGTTTCGCGGATCTCCACGGGGGTGACGCCCGCGGTGAGCGCGCCCCGCAGCGTCGCCCGGTAGAGGTCGGCCGAGCCCGTCGCAATGGCCGCGGCCATCGTTACGAGGATACGCGTACGGTCGTCGAGCGCGCCGCAGCGCTGCGTTTCGCCGAAAGCGAATGCGCCGAACAGAGCTGCCAGTTCGGGGTCGGTGCGGGAAAGTCCGGCGTCCGTCTCGAGCCAGTTGAGGGCCGGGCAATCGTCCTCTTCCGACGGGGTGGGGGTTCGGAAGCCCGCGGTAGCGGCCGCATACTGCGCGTCGTCCACCGGCCCGAGCCAGGTGTTCGCGTTGTCCGCGGGGTTGCACTCCACGGCCAGATGCGCAAAGCGGCTGTCGGGCGCCGCCCCGTGCCAGTGCACCACATCGGGTGCGATCTCCACCACGTCGCCCGGACGGAGCGCGCGGGCCGGCTGCCCCTGCTCCTGGTAGAAGCCCCTGCCGGCGGTGACCAGCAGCAATTGACCTCCCCTATGGCTGTGCCAGTTGTTGCGGCATCCGGGCTCGAAGGTCACGTTGGAGACGTGCATTCCGAGCGTGTCGTTGTCGGTTATGGGGCAGAGGTAGGCCTGCCCGATGAAGTACTGCGCGAATTGTTCGGGCAGCTTCCCGCCCTGGGGGAAAATCTGCCGGAAAGTCGTCTCTTTTTCCATTGCGTTTTCCTGTGCCTGCGGGCTGCCCGCGGCGAGCAGCGCCGCCGACAGCAGGACCAGCATCGGTTTGGTTTTCATGGGTTCGTACTTGTGGAACGGGTTTGCGCGTCGGATCGACGGCGGCTATTCCGCGTCCATGTCGATGAGTTCATAGGTTCGGCTTCCCAGCCCGATGGCTTCGGCGTGTTCGAGCGTGTGGATGCCGTGGCGCGACTCCATCCGCTCGATGAGGTGTACCTTCCCCGGATCGGGCGATGCGTAAACCAGATCGACGCACGCCTGGTCGAGCGCCACCGGGTCGAGCGAGGCCAGCATCCCGATGTCGCCCATCTGCGGAGCTTCGGGGTGGGCGCTGCAATCGCAGTCCACCGAGAGGTTGTTCATCACGCTGATGTAAAGGATGCGCTCCCCGCAGTGGTCGGCCACGGCTTTTGCGGCTTCGGCCATCGACTCCAGGAAGTCGTCCTGCGGCGGCAGGTTGTTCCACAGGTCGGTCTTGCTCTTGCCCGCCGTGTGGATCCATGCTTTCCCGGCGGACGAGGCGATGCCGATGGAGATGTTCTTGACCGCGCCCCCGAAACCACCCATGGCGTGCCCTTTGAAATGCGAAAGCACCACGACGAAGTCGTAATCGGTCAGGTGCGAGCCGACGAAATCCTCCTTCAGGTGACGGCCTCCGCTGACCGGCAGGGCCGTCTCTCCCTCCGCGTCCATGATGTCCACGGGGGCGATGGCCGTGAAGCCGTGCGCCTCGGCCGCCTTCAGGTGGTCGGCCGTGCTGGCGCGGCCTCCGCCGTAGGCCGTGTTGCATTCGACGATGGTGCCGTCCAGCTTGCGCACCAGGTCGGCGATCAGGTCCGGCCGGAGGAAGTTGTGACCGCCCGGCTCCCCCGTCGAGAGCTTCACGGCGACCTTGCCCTCCGCCTCGCGGCCGAGCGCCTGATAGAGCCGCACTAGGGCCTCGGGCGTGATCGCACGGGTGAAATAGACTTTTGGCGCCTCCTCTGCGGGCTGTTGCGGCCCTGCGGTTTTGGCGTTGCCGGACTTGCAGCCGGCGCAGGCCGTGAGGGCGGCGGCCGTCATCGTGAGCAGGAATAAGCCCCGGAATACGTGTTTCATGGTTTCGTTTTTTTATCGGTTCCGACGGGCGGTGCGGCGGGGTGCCGTCCCGTGTCGTCCGTTTTTCATCTGCAAAATTACGGCAATATTTCCGTTTCGCATGAACCGGATTACGGTTTATGTTACCAGAATTACCGCTCGTTGCGCTGCCGGACGTTCGCAACATTCCCTGACGGCGATTCCGCGGATGCAGGCCAACGGTCCTTATACGGATTACGGTTTCGTTACCCCGATTCCGGTTGTTGCGTCGGCATCGGCGCCGCACGGGGGAAAATGATTACCTTTGTCAAAACTTCGCGCCATGGATAAACAAGTGCTCAACATCGACACGGTGTGTGCCTACAACGAGATGCTCGGGATCGAAACCCTCCATCCGCTGGTCAGCGTGATCGAAATGTCCCGCGTCCCCCTGCTCAGACACTCCCGGCAGGTGTTCGGATTCTATGCGATTTTCCTCAAGGAGGTGAAATGCGGCGACCTGATTTACGGCCGGCAGTACTACGATTACCAGGAGGGAACCCTGGTCTGTCTCGCTCCGGGGCAGGTGATCGGGGTCGAGGACGACGGCCGCACCTACCAGCCCAAAGGGTGGGCCCTCGTGTTTCATCCCGACCTGATCCGGGGCACCTCGCTCGGCCGCAGCATGAAGGATTATTCGTTCTTCTCCTACGAGGTCAGCGAGGCCCTGCACCTCTCGGAGCGCGAGCGGGAGATGGTCATCGACTGCCTGCGTAAAATCCGCCACGAACTCGAGCATCCCGTGGACCGCCACAGCAGGCGTCTTATCGCCGTAGGCATCGAGATGCTGCTCGACTATTGTCTGCGCTTTTACGAGCGGCAGTTCATCACCCGCTCGAACATCAACCGCGATGTGCTGACCCGCTTCGAGCGCCTGCTCGACGACTATTTCTGCGGCGACCGTCCGCTTCGCGAGGGGCTTCCCACCGTGAAATACTGCGCCGGCGAGCTGTGCCTTTCGCCCAACTATTTCGGCGATCTGGTCAAACGCGAAACCGGCCGGACGGCGCAGGAGCATATCCAGTTCCGGTTGATCGAGACGGCCAAGGAACGGGTGCTCGATCCGTCGCATACGATCGCGGAGGTCGCCTATGCGCTCGGATTCCAGTATCCGCAGCACTTTACCCGCATGTTCAAAAAGGTGACGGGTCTCACGCCCCACGAATACCGCACCCCCGTCTGACCCCTGATGCCGTCCGTTTTACGGGGGCACGATGCCGGGACGGTGCGTCCCCGAAAGGTGCGGAGAGCCGTTTGGGCGGCGGTGACAATGTCCGGTGCGGAATCCGATCGGAACCGTTCCGACCTGTTCTTTCCCCACCGGATGCGGGTGGCATATTTCTTGCGCTTCGGTCCGGTATCTTCAAATCCGCAATTCCGTGACCGACAAAACGTTCAACATGGATGACATGCCTCTGCGCCGGGGCCACTTCCGCGTGGTGGCGGTCGCCTCTATGGGGCAGCTTACCGGCGCAGCGCTCGCCACGCTCGTCGGCATCATTCTGCCGATGCTGCAGATCGTCCGGAATCCGTCGCTGAGTTCGCTCGCGCAGGGCCTCGTCGGGTGTACGAGCCTGGTGGGTATCATGATCGGGGCGATGGTGTTCGGGGCGTGGAGCGACCGAAAGGGCTATCTGGTTTTCTTCCGCCTCTGCCCGCTCCTCGTGCTGGCGGCCTCGCTGCTGGTCTTCTTCACGGCCGACCTGCCGTGGCTCGTCACGGGTCTTTTCCTGATGGGGCTGGGCATCGGCGGCGAGTACAGCCTCGATTCGGACTACATCTCCGAAATCATGCCCCGGCGGTGGAAGCTGATGATGGTCGGGGTGGCGAAAGCCTCCTCGTCGCTGGGCAACATCCTCGTCGCTGCGGCCTGCTTCTTCCTGCTGCGCGAGTGGCACGATCCGCATACGTGGAACCGGCTCGTGCTGCTCATCTCCCTGCTGGCCGTAATCATGCTCCTGACGCGCATCCGCTTCGCGCAGAGCCCCGGTTGGCTCATCGCCCACGGTTGCCCGGCGGAGGCCGAGCGGGCCGTGAAATATTTTCTCGGCCCCGATGTGGAGATCGGCGAAATCGTCCGCCGCCCTGCGAAGAAAGACCGGCCGAAGGTGGGCTGGCGCGATCTGTTACGCGGCGGAAATGTGAAGAAGGTGATCTTCACCGGGATTCCTTGGGCATGCGAGGGGCTCGGCGTCTATGGCATCGGGGTCTTCATGCCTGTGCTGATTATGGCCCTCGGGCTGGAATCGGCTTCCGAGACGCCTTTCCTACGGATTATCAATTCGGTGAAACTGACCACCTACATCAACTTCTTCATCCTGCCGGGCTTCATTCTCGGCCTGTTGCTGGTCAATCGCTGGTACCATGTGCGGACGCAGACGTGGGGTTTCCTGCTCTGCGCCGCGGGACTTGCCGTACTCTATGCGGCCTACATGCTCCGCCTGCCCGTCTGGATCGCGGTGGTGGGGTTCATGGCCTTCGAGCTCTTTCTCAACGCCGGGCCCCACCTGATGACTTTTATCCTGCCGCCACAGATCTATTCGGTCGCCGAGCGGGGTGCAGGGGCGGGTCTCGCTGCCGCGTTCGGCAAGCTGGGCGCCGTGGCGGGCGTGCTCTTCATCCCCCTGCTGCTTGAATGGGGCGGTGCGGGGCTGGTGCTGCTGGTTACGGTCGGGGTTCACCTGCTCGGCGCATTGGTCACTTTCGTATTCGGCCGGGCGGTGCTGCCCCGCCGCCGGGAGCGTCCCGAGCCCCGGCGCGACTGATTAACCCCGTACCGTGCAGCCCCGCATGGAACAGGGCTGTTCCAGACCGCAGGCGTCGAGCAACTGCAGGTCGCTGAAAACTTCCGTTGTGGGGCCGTCGGCGACGATGCGTCCCTGCTCCATCACCAGCGTGCGGTCGCACAGCTCCAGCACCATCTCCATGTCGTGCGTGGCGATCAAGGTGGTGTGCCCGAAGCCGCGGAGTTGCTCGATGATGAGCCGCCGCGCCCGGGGATCGAGGTTCGAGGTCGGTTCGTCCAGCACCAGGATCGACGGTTCCATGGCAAGCACGGTGGCGATCGAGACGCTCTTCTTCTGTCCGCCCGATAGGTGGTAGGGGGCCGATTTGCGCAGGTGCAGGGCTCCAACCGCTTCGAGCGCCGCCGCAACGCGCCGCTCGATCTCCTCCCGCGTCAGCCCCATGTTGGCCGGGCCGAAAGCCACATCCTCTTCGACAGTGGGCATGAAGAGTTGGTTGTCGGGGTCCTGGAAAACCAGCCCGACGCTTTGCCGCACCAGCCGGAGGGTCTTGGGCGTGATGGCGATGCCGCCTACCACAACCTGTCCCGAGGTGGGCAGCAGCAGCCCGTCGGTATGGAGCAGCAGGGTCGATTTGCCTGCGCCGTTGGCCCCGACGAGCGCGGTTTTCTCGCCGTGCGTGAGCCGGAACGTCACCCCGCGCAGGGCTTCGTATCCGTTGGGGTAGCGGTAATGCACGCGGTCGAATTGCAGGAAATGATGGCTCATGGTGCGGTCAGCGATTGAGGAGCGTTGCGGAGAGGAGTTCGGCGGGGTGCAGCACCCTGACGGCGATGAAAGCGGCGCTTAGCAGCACGAACACCGCCGTGTCGGTTTTCCGCCAGCGCTGTCCGTCGTCCCCGACGGCCGGGATGCGGCCGTCGAATCCGCGCGCGAGCATGGCCCGGCCGATCCGTTCGGCCCGCGCGAAGGTGCGGATGAGCAGTTGCCCGACGAGTGTTGCCCAGGTGCGCAGCGGGTAGGAGCGGCGTCCGTAGCTTCGGGCGTCGCGCGCCATGCTCATCTCGAGAGCCTCCTCCGTCAGGACGTAGAGGTAGCGGTAAACGAACAGCAGTTGCGAGGCGAACACCGACGGCAGACCCATCCGCTGCATGTTCCGGCACAGGCGGTAATATCCGGTCGTAAGGATCAGCAGAAGCAACGCCTGCACCGAGAGCAGCCCCCGCAGCAGAATCGAGAGGAAGTCGATCCAGCCGCGCGTGACCGCGACGGGGCCGACGGTGAAAACCGTCTCCCGGTAATAGAGGATGTTGAAAAGCCCGACGAGCGCCACGAACGGGAGGACGACGAGCGACCGCCTCAGCAGGTCGCCGTACCGGAGCCCCGCGGCCTGCGCCGCCAGAATCGGGTAAACGGCATAGAGCAGCAGCCCCGAGAAGGCTTCCAGCGGCATGGAGAGCATCGTGACGAGGTAAACGACCGTCAGCAGCAGTTTCGCCCGCGCATCGACGCGATGGAGCGGACTGCACCCGTGTGCAGCCCGCTCCATCCGGTCCAATTCACAGAGTACGGTCCGAAGCCTGTTTCCCATTGTTTTTACGCTGTGCGAGCCGCAGCACGTAAGCCACGCCGAACGCGCCCAGGAGGATGGCTCCGCTGCCTGCCACCCCCGCCAGGGTGGTGTCGTAGTCGGGCATGAGAGCCGTGGACTCCTGAATGCCGGCCGCGAGTTCGTGCAGGCCGTCCGTCTGTCCGGTTGCGGGTTCTTCCTGCCCGGAGGTGTGCAGAATCGACCATTCCAGCCCGTCGGGGTCGGACGAGGCGACCCAGGTGAACGACGCCCCGACCGCCAGCGCGACCACGGCGATCACCGCCAACGCCCGTCCGATCGGGCGGGGCTTTCGGAGGCGTCCGGTCGCCGCGAGCAGCTCGGGTTTGTACCGGCGCACCACATAGAGCACCGCAGCGGTCGCCAGCCCTTCACCGATCCCGATAAAGGCGTGTATGGGCAGCATGAAGAGCAGAAACCGTCCCAGCGGCAGAGCCGTAATGCCGGAGGCCTCCGTTTCGAGCGTCACGGCCAGGGCACCCAGCTCGAGCGCGGCGACGCACGCCACGAGCGAGGCCAGCAGCGTGCGGCCGCCCGACTTCCCCTGTCCGAACAGGGGCCTGAACAGCAGCGGATAGGCTACCAGACACGAAAGAGCGGCCATGTTGAGGATGTTGCATCCGAGGGCCATGAAGCCGCCGTCGGCGAACAGGAGACTCTGGATCACCAGCACCGACGAGAGGGTCAGGAACGCCGCCCACGGCCCCAGGATCGCCGCCAGCAGAATGCCCCCGACCAGATGGCCGCTCGACCCCGTGCCCGGGATCGAGAAGTTAATCATTTGGGCCGCAAAGACGAACGCCCCCATTACCCCCATCAGCGGGACGATGTGCTCGCGGCTGTGGCTGCCGGGGGTGTTCGGTTCGCTGTTCCTGCGGATCTGCCGGACCGATACCGCGAGCAGGGCGACGGCTGCCGCCCCGGCAGCGGCGAATACCGGCGGCGAGACCAATGCGTCCGACATGTGCATGGCTACCGGTTTTTGGACGGATTCTGCCGGTTGTCGCGCGCGTCGTGGCGCGTGTCGTCCGGTCGGTCTTCGTCGGGTCGCTGCGGTCGCGGCTGCTCCGGGGTTTCGCCCTTCCCGCTGTTCGTTTCGTGCCCTTGCGCGGCTGTCCGGCTGTCCGGGTGCCTGTCCTCTTCGGAGGCATCGGTGCTGTCGGCGTCGGCGTTGTCCGCTACCACCGGCACGAGGGCCTCCACGGGTTTCGATCCGTTCGCCGGAGCGTCCCCGTCGGGGCATACGGCGGTCACGGCGTTGCTCTGTTCGTACAGATGGGTCTTGTTCTCCTTGTACCAGTTGGAGTGGTCGGGTTTTTCGGGGGAGTCGAACTTGAGCAGCGGCAGCAGGAAGAGCCAGGTGGTGATGCAGAAGGGCCCGGTCAGGGTGGCGATGCCCACCGGGGCCATCATCACGTCCATGCCCGCCTGTACGAAGACCGTGACCACGATGCCCAGCAGCGCCCAGACCGCCGAACGCATGTTGGGCTTATAGAATACCGTCGCCAGAGCGATGGCCGTCAGCACGGGGCTGAATCCGTAAAGTCCGTGGGCGATGTCCGCTCCGGGTGCTTTGAGGATGAGCGCCACGAACAGGGCCACGGCCGAGCCGATGGCGGCCCATAGCGCGGCCCAGCGGCTGCAAAGGAACAGTCCGATGAGGAACAGCGCGCCCGTGACCCATGAATCGATCAGGAAGACCTGGCCTATGCCTTTGAGCCAATAGACGATCAGGTGTCCGAAACCCAGGTTCTCGACCGAGGCGAAGGCGCCCGGCAGCGACGGTTCGCCCATGTAGGTGTCGGGCAACCCGTGCATGGTGCGTGCGGCCAGCAGGAATATCCAGGTGCAGAAGACGAAGGGGAAGGTGAACGAATTGACTTTCCAGGGGGCCATGACGTTGTTGAATCCCGTGCGCACCCAGGTCGTCAGGGCCGCGCAGAGAATCAGCGCCAGCCACATCCACACGGTGCTCCCCATGAAGGTCGGGAAGGCGCACCCGACCAGCACGCCGTTGAAGCCCCAGAGCCCTTCGGCTCCGTCCTTGCGCGGCAGGCCGAGCAGGTAGCCGGTGATCGTCGAGGCGATCACTCCGACCAGCGCACCCCAGGCCACGAGCCCCTGTCCTTCGGCGTAGGCGCCCCAGAAAATGCCGATCATGAAGAGCAGCCCCGTCCAGGCGCTCCCCTGGAACATGACCTGTCCCGTGCCGCGCAGGAGTTCCTTGACGAACTCGAAAGAGAAGAGATTCGGTTGTCCCGAAACGGTGATGGTGTTGTTGTTATCCATATGCTAAAAGTTTTTGATGTTGCAGAATCCATTCAGCGCCACGGAAACTCCTCGGGCAGCGGTCGTCCCTTGACCTGGGAGCGCACTGCGGAGCAGAATTGCCGGACGCATTTTTTCACGGGCTCCGTTTCGTCGCCCACGACCTTGTAGAGCAGCCCGCACTCGCCCGGAAGCCGCGTGATGCCCGCCGCCATGCGGCGCCGGGGGTCGATGAAGGCCTCCGTCCGCGCATAGATCTGCTCGGCATGTTCGCGCGGGGTGAGCACCACCACGTTGGCGAAGACGTCGTAGTCGTCCATCGCTCCGAGCGTGCGGGGCGAGTGGTCGGCAGGCCGCACGACGAACTTCTCGCGGAAAAGCGGTTCGGCGTCGGGCCGCTCGGCGCGGGTGCAGACCGAGAGCACGTCGTATGCGAAGCGTTCGCCTCCGAAATACTTGCGGCCGCTCATGAATAGCTCGGCATAGAAAAGCGTCGCCGTCGGGTCGATCCGGATCGAGGTGTCCGAGATGAAGCGCGTGTGGCGGCAGGGGATCGTCGGCTCGGGCAGGAACTCCATGTAGGCGTCCTGCTCCAGCTCGAAAGTCTGTCTCAGCCCCGAATAGTTGTAACGCATCTCGGCCAGCTTGGTCGCGGCTCCGGTCGAGAGGTGCGCATAAGCGCCCCGGCGCACCACGAAGTGCTGCTCGTAACGGTCGCCGTCCACGTTGGGGCCGCCCGACGAGAGGATATAGACGCAGGGCATTTCGGGCATCCCTTCGTCGAAATAGAGCTCCTGCTGGACGATCAGCGGAGCGTGCCGCTCCCAGTCGCGCATGATCGACTTGCCTTGTCGGTCGAGCTCGAAGCCCAGGTAGAGGTAGCCCGACTTGCCCGGAGTCCCGACGGGCATCGCCCTGGGCTGCTCCAGGTAGGGGCGCATCTCTTTGGCGAGGGAGAAATTCATTGCGCGACGGCTTGTTTTTCGGGTTCGCGCCGGCTGTCCAGGTCGAACAGGGCCATCTTGCGGATCAGCGCCACCAGCTCTTCGATGCCCTCGCCGGTCATGCAGTTCGTGAAGACGAACGGCTTGCCCGGACGCATGAGCTCCGAGTCGCGGCGCATGACCTCCAGGTCGGCGTGGACATAGGGTGCCAGGTCGGTTTTGTTGATGACCAGAATGTCCGACTGCGAGATGCCGGGGCCGTCCTTGCGGGGGATCTTGTCGCCTGCGGCCACGTCGATCACATAGATGAAGAAGTCCACCAGCGCCGGGCTGAAGGTGAGGGTCAGGTTGTCGCCACCCGACTCGATCAGCACCACATCCCCGTCGGGAAAGCGGGCCTCCATCTCTTCGACGGCGGCAATGTTCATCGAGGGGTCTTCGCGCACGGCCGTATGGGGGCAGGCGCCGGTCTCCACGCCGATGATGCGCTCCTCGACCAGCACGCCCCGGAGCATCTTGCGCACGTGTTTGGCGTCTTCGGTGGTCACAACATCATTGGTGATGACCAGCACTTTGTAGCCCATCTCCAACAGGCGCGGGGTGATGGCCTCGATCAGGGCCGTTTTTCCGGAACCGACGGGCCCGCCGATTCCTATTCTGCATGTATTGCTCATTGCTAAGGATTTAGTTCATAAACATTCGTTGGGTGCCTTTCTCATGGAGGGAGGCCAGGATGTCGATCTGCGGCGTGAAGGTGAACATGTCCTCCGGCTCCAGCTCGGCGGTTTCGGCATAGAGCGCCTCCGTTCCCTCGCCGATCCGCCAGAGGATGCGCTGCGTGTCGTAGTGCGATACCCTCACGCAGCGCAGGGCGGCGCTGAGCACCATGTTGGCGGCGCCGTACTGCTGGGAGCAGAAGAGCTCCCGTTCACCCACTCCGGCGGCCGAAAAGACGATGCCCTGTGCGACGGGGTAGGTGCCGGGGGTGCGCTGCTCCCCGATCATGCGGAGCCATCTCTCCAGCGGCTCGTCATGCAGGATGTGCAGTGCCAGCTCGGCCAGTTTCTTGCCCATGCGCCGCGTCATCAGCCGGGCCTCTTCGTTCATCTTGCAGAGGATGAGCTGCCGGTCGGCCTCCGTCACCCCCTCGAACCGGGCCGCCCGGTGGCTGCGCCACGCGTGGATCGCCGCGATGCCGTCGGTGAAGGCCGCCTGACGGACGATCTCGCGGGTGAAGGCCTCGAGCGTTGCGGCGTCATGCACCAGACGTTCCGTGGCTGCCGTCTCCAATCCGTTGGAGAACGAAAAGGTGCCGACGGGAAAGGCCGAGTCGGTGAACTGGAGCAGCCGCATGACGGTCGCGGCGTCGGCGGACTTAATCGGCGTGGACATGCTCGCGCGGGTGTTCTTCGGGATGATGGTGGTGGTGATGTACGTCGCTGTCGGGGCCCGTGCCGCCGAACAGCCGGCGGATTTCGTGGGGCGCGAGGTAGGGAATCACCTCCCTGCCGGGCTGGAACGAGAAGCTGATGCCCTCGATATGGTGGGTGCGCATGACGCTCTCCATCACTTTCCTGTCCACGGTGAGGGGGACGTAAACCCGCGTCCCCTTGACTACGGCCGGCCAGTGCTGGTTGCCGATCGCGTGGCCCAGCTCCACGGCCGTGTGGATGATCTGCTCGGGCGCCTGTGTCGCCAGCTCGCCCAGTTCGATCACCAGCACGTCGCTCAGGGCGATGCGTATGGCGACAATGCGCCGTTCAGCGGGCCGGTAGTCGATGATGTCGCCGCCGAGCAGTTGCGAATGGCGCTTGAGCGCCACGGCATATTCGTTGTCCCGGTCGCTGCGGACGACAAAACGGCTCTTCTGCGCCGTCCACTGGTCCAGGTCGATGGTTTCGATTTCGGCACCTTCGGCCCGTTCGCGCCATGCCGGGTCGTCGAGGTTGCCGATGATTTCGGTATAGATTTTCATTTGCGATTGTTTGGTTCGTGTGAAAAATTTGCCTCGGGAGCGCACCCGATCGTGCGCTCCCGGGACAAAACAGGAGAGGGATTCAACTGAAGAAGTAGAGCTGGCTCAGCGGGAACTCCCTGGCGGGTTTCACGTAGGCCCTCACTCCGTTCACCAGCACGTCGAACGTCTCGGGATTGACGTCGATGCGGGGCATGCCGCCGTTGCGCACCATATCGTATTTGGTGAGCTGGCGGGTGCGGCGTACCGGCAGGACATGGCGCTCCAGGCGCAGCCGCTCCTTGATGCCGCTCTGCCATGCCGCGTTCGAGACGAACGAGATGCCCGTGCGGGGCAGCTCCCTGCCGAAAGCGCCGAACATCGGACGGTAATAGCAGGGCTGCGGCGTGGGGAGCGAAGCGTTGGGATCGCCCATGTTGGCCCAGTTAATCAGACCGTTCTTGATGACCAGCTTGGGCTTGGTGCCGAAGAACTGCGGCTCCCACAGCACCAGGTCGGCGATTTTGCCCTTGGCGATCGAGCCGAGGTAGTCCGAGACGCCGAACGTGATGGCCGGGTTGATGGTGATTTTGGCCAGGTAGCGCAGCACGCGGAAGTTGTCGTTTCCGTCGGCATCCTCCTGCAGCTTGCCGACGGCGCCTTTCATGAAAGAGGCCATCTGGAACGAGCGCAGGAACGATTCGCCGATGCGACCCATGGCCTGCGAGTCCGACGAGACCATCGACAGGACGCCCAGGTCGTGCAGCACGTTTTCCGCGGCCTGCGTCTCGGGACGTACGCGGCTCTCGGCGAATGCCACATCGGAGGGGATCTTCGGGTTGAGGTTGTGGCAGACCATAATCATGTCGAACAGCTCGGCCTGGGAGTTGATGCCGAACGGCAGGGTCGGGTTGGTCGAGGAGGGGAGCACATAGGGCATCGACGCCACTTTCAGCAGGTCGGGCGCATGGCCGCCGCCGGCCCCCTCGGTGTGGTAGGTGTGGATCGTGCGGCCGTCCATCGCGGCGATCGAGTCCTCGACGTAACCGCCTTCGTTGAGCGTGTCGGTATGGATCGCCACCTGCACGTCGTAACGGTCGGCCACGCCCAGTGCGGTGCGGATGGCCGCTGGGGTCGAGCCCCAGTCCTCGTGAATTTTCAGACCGCAGGCACCGGCCTCGATCTGCTCCTCGAGCGGCTCGTTCATCGAGCAGTTGCCCTTGCCCAGCAGACCGACGTTTACGGGGAGCCCTTCGAGTGCCTGGAGAATCTGTTCGATGTTCCAGCGGCCCGAGGTGATGGTGGTGCCGTTGCTGCCGTCGGTCGGACCCACGCCGCCGCCGAACAGGGTGGTGATGCCGTTGCTCAGGCAGGCGTAAGCCTGCTGCGGGGAGATCATGTGCACGTGGCCGTCGATGCCGGCGGCGGTGAGGATCAGATGCTCGCCCGAGATGGCGTCGGTCGCCGCGCTGGTCACCAGATCGGGGTGCACGCCGTGCATGATGTTGGGGTTGCCCGATTTGCCGATGCCGGCGATCTTGCCGTCCTTGACGCCCACGTCGGCCTTCACGACCCCCAGCAGGGGGTCGATGACCGTCACGTTGGTGATTACCAGATCGAGCGAGCCCTCTTTCGAGGTCATCGTGTTGGCCAGCCCCATGCCGTCGCGCAGGGTCTTGCCGCCGCCGTAAACCACTTCGTCGCCGTACTCGCGCAGGTCTTTCTCGATCTCTACATAGAGATCGGTGTTGCCCAGACGGATTTTGTCGCCCACGGTAGGGCCGAACAGGTTGTTGTATTCCTGACGTGATATCGTAGCCATAAGTCGTTAGTTTTTGTGGTTCTGGTTCGTTTGCGGAGCGGCCTGTCCGTTTTGGGCGTTCTGTCCGTTTTGGGCGTTCTGTCCGTTCTGTCCGTTTTGTGCCTGTTGGCCGTCCTGTCCGTTCCGGGCGTTTTGTCCGGTCGCGGCGTCCCCCTGCCCGGAGACCTTGAAACCCCGGTTGCGCACTTTGCGCAGGGCGCGCAGGCGTGCGGGGAAATAGGTGGGGGCGTCCTCGTCGCCGGTGTAACCCATCACCAGGCCATTGAAGCCGATCACCCGGCGCTTACCGGCGTAGGCGACGACTTCGACCTCTTTCTGGTCGCCCGGCTCGAAGCGGATGGCCGTCGTCGCGGGGATGTTCAGGTGGCAGCCGAAGGTGATGTCGCGGTCGAAATCGAGGTAGCGGTTGACCTCGAAGAAATGGAAGTGCGACCCGACCTGAATGGGACGATCGCCCGTGTTGCGCACGGTCACTTTGACGGTGCGGCGCCCCGTGTTGTATTCGATGGGATCGCTCAGGAGGATTTCGCCGCCGACGGCGACCGGTTGCTCGGGCCGGAATCCCGGCTTATTGGGATAAAGGCTTGCCGCCTGCTGCTGTTGCTGCTGCGGGGCGGGAGCGGAATGTTGGTTGTTCATGGATGCGGATGTTTTTTAGATTATTTGATCGGATGGTGGATGCTCACCAGACGGGAGCCGTCGGTGAAGACCGCTTCGACCTGCAGCAGGTCGATCATGTCGGCGACGCCCTCCATGACGTCGTCCTTACGGAGCACGCTGGCCGCGCCCTTCATCACCTCCTCCACGGTCTTGCCTTCGCGGGCTCCTTCCAGCGCCGTCGAGGTGATGTAGGCCACCGCTTCCGGATAGTTGAGTTTGAGCCCTTTCTTCATGCGTCGTTCGGCGATCATGCCGAGTGAAAGCAGCATCAACTTGTCGATTTCTTTCGGTGTCAAATGCATAATATGAATTTTAATGGTTAATGGTTCCACATGGTCCGCCATGCCTGCGGCGCGAGGTCGCCTGCGGGCGCGTATTACGGTATGCGTTCGGTCAAAACATATGCCACAGCCCGGGGCGGAGGTGGCATCGTATTTGAAAGAGACCGGCCGGACTGGAAATCAACTCAAATCGTGCATTATGTTCAAAGCAATGATCATCGCCGGTTTCGGCGGATTCATCGGCACCTGCCTGCGCTTTCTGACGGGTAAGTTCGCCCACTATCTCTGTGCCTCGGCCTTTCCGTGGGGTACGTTCGCGGTGAATATCATCGGCAGTTTCATCATCGGCATCTTTTTCGGGATGGCGGAGAAAACCCACCTGATTTCGCCCTCGATGAACGTCTTTCTGATTACCGGATTCTGCGGGGGCTTCACCACGTTCTCCTCTTTCGCCGATGATATGTACCTGCTGCTCAAAGGCAGCCATTGGCTCTATTTCATCCTCTACGTCGTGCTGAGTTTCGCGCTGGGGCTGCTGCTCGTCTGGCTCGGGCGCTCGCTCATCAAGGCATCCTGACGGCAGGGGCCTTTTCGGTCTGCGGACGCATGACGTGCGGAATGTTTTTTGCGCTCCTCCCGCGTGATGGCGAAATCGAAAAAAAGAACCGAGGGGATGGCGTTTTTCCGGCCCGAACGGGCGGAGGGGGCGGAGGCGCCGCTCGCCCAGAGTGGCGTGCACGCGGGATTCCCCTCGCCGGCGGACGACTTCATCGAACGGCGGCTCGACCTGGGCCGGGCCCTGGTGCCCCATCCCGAAGCGACCTTCTTCGCGCGTGTCGAGGGGGATTCGATGAAGGACGAGTGCATCGAGGACGGCGACCTGCTCGTAGTGGACAAATCCGTCGAGGCGGCCGACGGCGACCTGACGGTCTCCTACCTCGACGGGGAGTTCACCCTGAAGAGAATCCGTCTGCGCGAAGGGAAAATCCGCCTCGTACCCGCCAATCCCCGCTATGAAATGATCGAGGTGACCCCCGAAAACGACTTTTCGGTCTGGGGCGTGGTGACCTTCGTGGTAAAGAAGGTCGGCCGGTAGCGGGGGACGTGGCAGCGGGGCCGGCGGATCGACCTCCCGTGCCGGCGTTTTGCGATTCCTGCGGGCGGTTCCGGGACGTGTGTGCGGTAATTTTTATGCGGGAGACAATGGCGGGCCGCCTTTTTCCGTTTCTTTATCCCGCGAATCGCTGACCTATGTACGGACTTGCCGACTGCAACAACTTCTACGCTTCGTGCGAACGGGTGTTCGACCCTTCGCTCGCGGGGCGTCCCGTGGTCGTGCTCTCGAATAACGACGGCTGCGTGATCGCCCGCTCGAACGAAGCCAAAGCCCTCGGGATCGGGATGGGCGTGCCCTATTTTCAGATCCGGGAGCTGGCCGCGCGCGGCGGCGTAGCGGTCTTCTCCTCCAATTTCGTGCTTTACGGGGATATGTCGGAGCGGGTGATGGACACCCTGCGGTCGCTGGTGCCCCGCACGGAGGTCTATTCCATCGACGAAGCATTTCTTTGCTTCGACCAGACGGACCCCCGCGCGCTCGGCGAGTTCGGTCGGCGGATTGCCCACACCGTGCGCCGCAACACGGGTATTCCCGTCAGCCTGGGCATCGCCCCCACCAAGACGCTGGCTAAGATCGCCAGCAAGCTCTGCAAACAATACCCCAAACTCGACGGCTGCTGCTGCATGTACCGACAGAAGGATATCGAAAAGGTGCTGCGCGGATTTCCCGTCGGCGACATCTGGGGCATCGGCCGGCGCCATGCGGAGCGGCTGCGCCGCCGGGGTGTCGCAACGGCCTGGGATTTCACGCGGCTGACGCCCGAATGGGTGCGCCGCGAGATGGCCGTCACGGGCCTGCGGACGTGGCAGGAGCTGCGGGGCGAACCCTGTTTCGGGCTGGAGACCGCCCCCGTGCGCAAGCAGCAGATCTGCGTCTCGCGTACCTTCGCCCGCGACATCTCCGATCCCGAGGAGCTGCGCCGCGACCTGACGCTCTTCGCCGCCCGCTGCGGCGAGAAGCTGCGCGGACAGGGATCGCTCTGTTCCGAAGTGCGGGTTTTTCTGCTCACCAACCGTTTTCTGGCCGATGCCGAACCTCGCTACGATACGGCCCTTGCGCGGCTGCCCGTGCCGACGGACAGCACGCTCGACCTGTCGCGCGAAGTCGGGACCCTGCTGCGGCGGATCGTCCGTCCGGGGACGGCCTACAAACGGGGCGGGGTGATCCTCTCCGAATTGCAGGGGGCCGACGGCGTGCAGGCGGACCTGTTCGATGCACCCGACCGGGCTCGCCACACCCGTCTGATGGAGACGATGGATCGCGTGAACCGGCGTTTCGGCCGCAACATGCTCTATGTCGCGGCACAGGGCCGCGACCCGTATGCCATGCACCGCGAGCACCTGAGTCCCGGCTATACGACCGACTGGAACGACATCATTACCGTGCGGGTGTAGCTTCCGCGCATGCGGGGCCCGGAGGGGCTTTTCCCTTCCTGCGGCAGCACGTCATGCCCGATTTACGCATCGTCTCCGATGGCGCGGGCTGCGGTGTTCCGCCCGGTCGCAAAACCGCCGGGAACGGTTCGCAGGCCGCGGGTGCTTTCGCTTTGGCATGGGATTTGTTTTTGTTTGAAGCAACTGTGTCGGAGTACAGATCCGATTCAGTGAGGTTTCTTCATTTATTTAAGTTTGGGTTAGTAGTTTTAGGAGGGCAACCTCCGAGGGCAGGAGGCAATCGTGAGATTCCCTCCTGTTTTTTTATGCGTGTCGGCGTGGGGCGCCGTCCGGTACGGAATCCATGCGCAAGGCGATTTTCCGGTCGTGCCCAGCCGGTTATCCGGCGGAAAAGTCCGGCCGAAACAGCCGGAACGAACGAAAACGGGCGGGCCTGAGCCCGCCTGGATAGGAATGGTTGCCGACCGGATGACCGGACGGTTTGCCCGGTTTCCTGCGCTTACTCGAATACCCCCGTATAGGTCTGCGGGGTGAGCGCCCGCAGCTCTTCGCGCACAGGCTCCGCGACGTCGAGCGTGTCGATGAACGCGCGGATCGATTCACGGGTGATCGCTGCGTTGGTGCGGGTGAGGGCTTTGAGGGCCTCGTAGGGCTTCGGATAGCCTTCGCGCCGCAGGATGGTCTGGATTCCTTCGGCTACCACGGCCCAGTTGCTTTCCAGGTCGCGGTCGAGCGCCTCGCGGTTGAGGATCACTTTGCCGAGCCCCTTTTGCAGCGCGTTGAGCGCGATGAGCGAATGGGCCACGGGTACCCCGACGTTGCGCAGCACGGTCGAGTCCGTGAGGTCGCGCTGCAGGCGCGACACGGGGAGCTTGCGTGCCAGATGCTCGTAGAGGGCGACGGCGATGCCGAGGTTGCCTTCGGCATTCTCGAAGTCGATGGGATTGACCTTATGGGGCATGGCGCTCGATCCGACCTCGCCCGCCTTGATCCGCTGCTTGAAATACTCCATCGAAATATAGGTCCACATATCGCGGCACAGATCCGTCAGGATCGTATCGATGCGCTTGAGGCCGTCGAAGAGAGCCGCCAGGTCGTCGTAGTGTTCGATCTGGGTGGTGTAGCGCGAGCGCGTAAGCCCCAGCTTTTCGCCCACGAAGCGGTCGGCGAAAGCCGGCCAGTCGATCGCGGGGTAGGCCGCGTGGTGGGCGTTGAAATTGCCCGTCGCACCCCCGAACTTCGCCGGTACCGGAACGGCTTTCAGCCGTGCGGTCTGCTTGTCGAGCCGCTCGACGAAGACCATGAGCTCCTTTCCCAGCCGGGTGGGGGATGCGGGCTGCCCGTGCGTGCGGGCGAGCATGGGCACCTCGTGCCATTCGGCCGCCATCGCCGCAAGCCGGTCGCGCAGGGCGGCGAGCGCAGGCAGATACGCCTGTTCGAGCGCCTCCCTGAGCGAGAGGGGCACGGCCGTGTTATTGATATCCTGCGAGGTGAGCCCGAAGTGGATGAATTCTGCGTAAGCGCCCAGCCCGAGCGGTTCCATCCGCTCTTTGAGGAAGTATTCGACGGCCTTCACGTCGTGGTTGGTCGTGGCCTCGATCGCCTTGACGCGCTCGGCGTCGGCCAGGCTGAAATCACGGTAGAGGCCGCGCAGGGCCTCCCGTGCGGCCGCATTGACCCCCTTGAGTTGGGGGAGCGGCAGCTCGCACAGGGCGATGAAATATTCGACCTCGACGCGGATGCGGTAGCGGATCAGTGCGTACTCGGAAAAATAATCGGCGAGTTGCCGCGTTGTATTGCCGTAACGACCGTCAACGGGTGATATGGCTTTCAGAAAGCTGGACATACGTCGGAAGAGTTGATTTGCGGGTCAAAAATAGCACTTTTCGGCGAGTTTTCCGGTATTGCTTCACGGAACGGCTAAATTTTTTTACCTTTGTTGCGGTGCAAACCGACTTTTAATCGTCGCATGCAATGAATCTGTTTACAGCCATTCTGGACGGCGCGGTCGCGTTCGTAAGACGCAACCCGCTCTTTTGTCTGCTCATCCTCATGCTGGCGCTCTTCGCACCCTCGGTGCTGGGGGGCATCGCCATGTTCGTGCTATATTTCATCCTGGGCATCATCCTGCTCGTCGTTGTGCTCATGCTGGTTTTCCGCTGGCGCATCTACCGCCTGCGGCAGCAGGTGGAGGAGCAGTTCCGGCAGGGGGGAGGCCCCTCGGCAGGGGCTCCGTCCGGCGGCCGGGCCGCGGGGCGCGAGGGCGAGGTGAAAGTCTATAAGACCCGCGCCGCCGCCGAGAAGCGCGTGAGCAGCCGTGTTGGGGATTACGTCGAATTCGAGGAGGTCGAAACCGAATCGGAAGAGGAGGACAACCGATAAGGGCTGTGGGGATGTTCGGTTTTCTGGAGAGGACTTTCGGGCTGATCGGCCGCTATTTCATCCTGATGGGCAAGGTCTTTTCCCGTCCCGAGAAGGCGAGCATCTACCGCCGCCGCATCGTTTACGAAATGGAATCTCTCGGCTTGAATTCGATCGGGCTGACGGCCATCATCTCGGTTTTCATCGGCGCGGTCATCACCCTGCAAATGTCGATCAACCTCCAGTCGCCCTTTATTCCGAAATACATCATCGGCTATGCCACGCGCGAGACCATGATCCTGGAATTTTCCTCGACGGTCGTCGCACTGATCCTCGCGGGCAAGGTCGGCTCGAACATCGCCTCCGAGATCGGGACGATGCGCATTACCGAGCAGATCGACGCGCTGGAGATCATGGGGGTCAATTCCGCCTCCTACCTGATCCTTCCGAAGATCGTCGCCACGGTGCTCTTCTTCCCCTTTCTGACGATCCTATCGATCCTGATCGGCGTGGCGGGCGGCTGGCTCATCTCTGCGCTCACGGGCATCATGATTCCCGACGACTACGTGCAGGGGCTGCTTTACGATTTCAAGCCCTACTCGATCGTCTATACGCTGATTAAGATTGCCGTCTTCGGCTACATCATTACCTCCGTGTCGGCCTTTTACGGCTATTACGCCAAGGGCAATTCGCTCGAAGTGGGCGCCGCCTCGACACGTGCGGTGGTCGTCAGCTCGGTGGTCATCATGATCTTCAACCTTATCCTCACGCAAATTCTGCTCATATGATCCGCGCCGAGCACATCGTCAAGTCGTTCGAGGGCCGCACGGTGCTCAAGGACATCACCGTCGAGTTCGAGACGGGAAAGACCAACCTGATTATCGGTAAGAGCGGCTCGGGCAAGACCGTGCTTCTGAAGAGCCTGGTGGGGCTCCACGAGATCGATTCGGGCAGCGTGTGGTACGACGGGGTGAATTTCACGGCGCTGGGCTTCCGCGAGCGCAAGACCATCCGCAAGGACATCGGCATGATCTTCCAGGGCGGGGCGCTGCTCGACTCCTCGACCGTTGCAGAGAATGTCAAACTGCCGCTCGACCTGTTCACCGACCGCAGCGAAGCCGAGAAGCGCGAGCGGGTCGATTTCTGCCTGCGCCGCGTGCGGCTGGAGGGGGCCGACAACCTCTATCCCGCCGAGCTGAGCGGTGGCATGACCAAGCGCGTGGCCATCGCCCGGGCCATCGTGATGAATCCCAAATACCTCTTCTGCGACGAGCCCAATTCGGGGCTTGACCCCCAGACTTCGATCGTGATCGACAACCTGATCCATGAGATCACCCGCGAGTATAATATTACCACCATCATCAACACGCACGATATGAATTCCGTGCTGGAAATTGGCGAGAAGATTGTATTCATTTACGAGGGACAGAAGTGGTGGGAAGGCGATAAGGACCGCATCCTGCATGCCGACAACCGGGAACTCAACGATTTCGTCTTCGCTTCGGCCATGGCCAAACGCGCCAAACGGGCCGTCAATACCTGAATACCCCGGCATCGCGTGCGGGGGTGGTGCATGGCGGGAAAGCGAGGTATTTAAAATTTTTTAATTTTGTATTTTTATATTTGCGGAATCGATAGAAAGTGTTTACTTTTGTGTCGCAAACGGATTTGAAATTATTTATTCACTATAATCGTTTTTATTATGTCAAAGACTAAGATTGGTATCAATGGTTTCGGACGCATCGGCCGTCTGGTATTCCGTGCAGCCTGCAAACATGCGGACACGATCGAGGTGGTCGGTATCAACGACCTGATTCCGGTCGATTACATGGCCTACATGCTCAAGTACGACTCCGTACACGGCCGCTTCGACGGCACGGTCGAGGTGAAGGACGACAAGCTGGTCGTGAACGGTCACGCCATCCGCGTGACGGCTGAGAAAGACCCCGCGAACCTGCGCTGGAACGAGATCGCCGCCGAGTATATCGTCGAATCGACGGGTCTGTTCCTGACCAAGGAGAAAGCCCAGGCGCACCTGACGGCCGGCGCGAAATACGTGGTCATGTCGGCCCCTTCCAAGGACGACACCCCGATGTTCGTCTGCGGCGTGAACGCCGACACCTATGCCGGTCAGCAGATCGTATCCAACGCATCGTGCACCACCAACTGCCTGGCTCCGCTGGCCAAGGTCATCAACGACAACTTCGGGATGCTCGAAGGCCTGATGACCACCGTTCACGCCACCACCGCCACGCAAAAGACCGTGGACGGCCCTTCGATGAAGGACTGGCGGGGCGGCCGCGCCGCCCTGGGCAACATCATCCCCTCCTCGACCGGCGCGGCAAAGGCCGTGGGCAAGGTGATTCCCGCCCTCAACGGCAAGCTCACGGGCATGTCGTTCCGCGTGCCGACGCTCGACGTGTCGGTAGTCGATCTCACCTGCCGCCTGGAGAAGCCCGCCACCTACGACGAGATCAAGGCCGCCGTGAAACGCGCCTCCGAGAACGAGCTCAAGGGTATCCTGGGCTATACCGAGGACGACGTCGTTTCGTCGGACTTCATCAGCGACCCCCGCACATCGATCTTCGACGCGAAGGCCGGTATCGCCCTGAACGAGCACTTCGTGAAGCTCGTGTCGTGGTATGACAACGAGTGGGGCTACTCCAACAAGGTGGTCATGCTCATCGAAAAGATGGCCGCCCACAACAACCGGTAGCGCATCCGACCGACTGTACAAAAGGCTCCCGCCATTTGGCGGGAGCCTTTTCCGTGTGGAGTGAACGCCGGGCGCAGGCCGTGCACAGCGGTGTGCGGATGAAATAAACGGCAGGAGTATCGCTCCTGCCGTTCCTGTGTCCTGTGTCCTGTGTCCTGTGTCCTGTGTCCTGTATCCTGTATCCTGTGTCCTGTGTCTGGTGTTCGGTATCTGTGTGTCCGGTGTCCGGCCCTGACGCGCTGGCTACGGCGTATTCGTGCAGATTATTCGATCGGGTTGCCCGCCGGATCCGTTTTGAAGAGCCTCTCTCGGCCTGCTGCCCTGTCCTCGACCTTGAGCACATAGGCCGCCACAATCCCTTTGTAGTTCTCGTAACGGCTCAGAGCGTCCCATGCACCGGTATCTGGGGCCAGCGCAAGCAGGGTTTGCAGGACGGGTTCCGGAAGCTGCTCGGGCTCTTCGATCCCGGCCACGCAGACCAGGAACGTGTAATTGGCGTCGAACAGGAGCTCTTTCCGCTCGTCCACGTGGAAGATTTCGACTTCGTAATAGAGCACCCCCTGCCGGTCTTCGATCTCGAAGTTGGCGATGACCGCCCCCGGATAGTGGGTGTCTGCGAAATCGAGGAGTGCCTGCGGACACGGCTGAATCCGGGTGCCGTCTTCCGGCCCCTCGCGGTGCTCCTTGTCGGACAGCAGCATGCCGTCGGCGGCATAGGTGAATTGCCTTGCCGCGTCTGGGCATGCGACTCCGAGCCGGTAAACCGGTTCGCGGTCGGCATAGGTGAGCCGGTCGATTTCATCCGGGCGACAGCCGGCGGCGTAGTAGGGGGAGGTGCGCCATGACTCCAGGACGGCGGGCGCTTCGAGGGCGAGCTGTTCCGCCGTGAGCTCGATCTCCGTAAGGGCGCAGGCGCCGTTTCCCGGCGCATACCATGCGCTGTGGCGCTGCGGGGTCGCGAACGAGAACATCGCCACGTCATAAGCGTGGATTTTACCCCACGACACCTCCCGGGCATCGGGGAAGCGGGCCACGAAAGCGCTCAGCACAGCGGGCGAAGGCTCTCCGGTCGCCTCGTGCTCCTCCTTCTGACAGCCGCCCAGAAAGAGGGCGCAGGCCAGGAGCAGGACGCAAGCCGCTATGCTCTGTCGTGTCATCGTCTTGTGGTTTATTCGGTTTGCATCCAAAGTCGTAACAATTCCGTTTCCGTTCCGAAGCCCGTTCAAAATCTCAGTCCGTGTCCTCGTGCGGTTCGCGGTTCGCATCCGGCCCTCAGCGTTTTCGAGGCCCCTCTGCATACTTCGAGGCCCCTCGTCGTATCTGGCGGCGCCGCTTCGGGGCGAGCGCTCATGCCGTTACCGTGAGCACCCTGGAGATGCCCGACCACTGATTGACCGGGCATTTCTGCGAAAGCAGGGTCGCGCCGTCGCGCGTGATGCGCAGACGCAGCTCGAAAGGGCGCGTATCGGCGATCTCGCAGCCGTCGGGCAGCGTGTGCGGGACGACATAGAGGTACAGCTCGATCCGGTGGCAGGGCATCGTGCGCAGCACCGTCCGCCGCTCGGCCGGGTAATCCGCGGGGGGCTGTCCCATGCAGGCCCCCACTTCGGCTATGCGGTCCTCGGCCGAGGCGAAGCCGATGCGCTCGCCTGCGGCGTCGTAACAGCCGCACATGAGCGCTACGTTGTAGCGCCACCACCCGGGGAAGGCGCTGCTGACCTCCACCTTGAATCCGCCCTCGGTTTCCATCCTGCCACAAAGATAATGAAAAAATCGAAACAGCCGCCGTGCGGCCGCACCGATCCTGCTAAAACTGTGCTAAATCTTTGCACTTATCTGAATTTTTCATAACTTTGCGTCCTAAATGCGCTCGAATGGACGTCGCCGAACTTTATACGATCCCCTACAAATCGCTTGAGAACGGGGAACATACGTTGGAATTCCGTTTCGACGACAGCCTGTTCGCCGCCTACGAGAACACCGACATCCGGCATGCCCAGGGGCGGGTCGGGGTTACGCTCCTGCGTTCGGCGTCGATGCTCGAGCTGAAGGTGAGCATCCGCGGCAGCGTGGTGGTCGCCTGCGACCGCTGCCTGGACGACTGCACGGTGCCCGTGGAGTTCGACGGGACGCTGGTGGTGAAGTTCTCCGACGAGGTGAGCGACTACGACGGCGAGGTGATGTGGCTTTCGCCCTCCGCAGGCAGCGTGGACCTGACGCAGTACGTTTACGAGAGCATCCTGCTGTCGCTTCCCTACCAGCGGGTGCATCCCGACGGGGAGTGCGATCCCGAGATGCTCGGCCGCTTTCGGATCGTCACGGGCGAGGAGTTCGACCGCCTGGAGCAGCAGGCCGGCTCGCAGGGCGGTGCCATGCGGGGGTTGGCCGATCTGCGCCGCCGGATGGAAGAGTCGCACGGCGGGGAAAACGAGGAATGAAAAGGTTAATTTGAAAAACTATAAATTTTTTGTAAAATGGCACATCCTAAACACAAAGTCTCGTCAACCCGGCGTGATAAGAGAAGAACCCACTACAAGGCTGTCGTTCCGACGGTCGTAAGCTGCTCGAACTGCGGCGCGTCGGTGCTCTACCACCGCGTCTGCCCCGAATGCGGCTTTTACCGCGGCAAGCTGGCCATCGAGAAGAAAGCGGCCGAGTAACAGGGCTTTCTTCGGGGATGCACCCGATTCAGGTGCGTCTTTTTTTATGGATGGAATTACTAACCAAATCTCACGATTATGTTAAGGATAGGGGTTGATGCCATGGGCGGGGATTTCGCTCCCGAGGCTGCCGTCCGCGGCGCCGTCATGGCACTCGAGCAGATGGGAGGCGACAGCCGGATCGTGCTTTTCGGCGACAGGGATCGCATCCTGGAGGTACTCGCACAGGAGGGCTGCCCGGCCGACCGTTTCGACATCGTGCCGACCACGGAGGTGATCGAAATGGGCGACCATCCCGCCAAGGCTTTCCAGCAGAAGGCCGACTCGAGCATCACCGTCGGCTTCGGCCACCTGGCCAAAGGGCTGATCGACGGCTTCGCCAGCGCCGGCAGCACGGGAGCCATGATGGTCGGCTCGATGGCCGTGATCCGTCCCATCGAGGGGGTCGTCCGCCCCGCCATATCCTCTGTCGTGCCCACCATCGCGGGCCGGCCGGCCCTGCTGCTCGACGTGGGGCTCAACGTGGACTGCAAACCCGAGGTGCTCCTGCAATACGGCCTGATCGGTTCGGTTTACGCCGAAGCGGTGCTGGGTATCGAGCGTCCCCGCGTGGCGGTGCTCAATATCGGAGAGGAGGAGACCAAGGGCAACGCCCAGAGCAAGGCGACCTACGAACTGATGAAGGAGCAGGACCGCTTCCGCTTCGCGGGCAACATTGAGGGGTCGCACCTCTTTTCGGGCAAGGTGGCCGACGTGATCGTCTGCGACGGTTTCGTGGGCAACACGGTGCTCAAGATGGCCGAGGGGCTCTACCGCATCAACAGCGTGCTCGGCTGCAACGACAACCCGTTCTGGCGCTCGATGAACTACGAGCTGGTGGGCGGCACGCCCGTGCTGGGGGTCAATGCCACGGTCATCATCGGCCACGGATGCTCGACCCCGCTGGCTATCAAGAGCATGATCTGCTCCACGCGGCAATGCGTCAAGGCCGACCTGACGGGCAGGCTGCAGCACGCATTCAATCATTAAACCGAACAACTGATGGGAAAGAAGATAACAGCAGCGATTACAGGTGTGGGAGAGTATCTTCCCGATTATCTGCTTACGAACGAAGAGCTCAGCCGGATGGTCGATACCTCCGACGAGTGGATCATGTCGCATATCGGCGTCAAGACGCGCCATATCCTGCGGGGCGACGGCATCGGCACCTCCTACATGGGTGCGCGGGCCATCATCAACCTGCTCGACAAGACCGGCATCGACCCCATGGAGGTCGATCTGGTGATCTGCGCCACCGTCACCCCCGATATGTTCTTCCCCTCGACGGGCAATCTGATCGCCGACCAGGCCGGCTGCAAGAATGCGTTTGCATACGACGTGTCGGCAGCCTGCAGCGGTTTTCTGTTCGCACTTACCACCGGAACCAAATTCATCGAGACGGGCGCCTGCAAAAAGGTGATCGTCGTGGGGGCCGACAAGATGTCCTCGATCGTCGATTACACCGACCGCTCGACCTGTCCGATCTTCGGCGACGGAGCCGCGGCGGTGATGCTCGAACCCAACGACGAAGGATACGGCGTCATCGACGAAATCCTCCATTCGGACGGCTCCGGCGAGTTGCAGCTCTACATGAAGGCGGGCGGTTCGCGTTATCCTGCGTCGGAAGAGACGGTTAAAAACAACTGGCATACGATCACCTGGGACGGGCCCGCCGTATTCAAGGCCGCCGTCTCGAAGATGGCCGACGTATCGTGCGAAATCATGGAGCGTCACGGCCTCACCTCCGACGATGTGCGCTACCTGGTGCCGCATCAGGCGAACCTGCGCATCATCGACGCCACGGCCCGCCGCATGGGGCTTACCAAAGACAAGTGCATGATTAACATCGACCGCAACGGCAACACGACGGCGGCTACGATTCCCTCGTGCCTTTACGACTACGAGAAGGAGTTGCGTCGGGGCGACAACCTGATCCTTTCGGCATTCGGCGGAGGATATACCTGGGGCGCCATCTACGTCAAGTGGGCTTACGACGGCGACAAGGCGTAGCGGCTGTCGGTATCGAACGAATACCCGACTCCGGCCGGGTATTTTTTTGTCGTATAACGAAGTTCAACAAAATCCCGCATCATGGCAAATCGTCTAAACAGACTGCTGCACGGTAAAAACAGCAAACTGTGCTATTACCTGCGCAGTTTTGTGCGGTATATCTTTCCCCGGCGGCTGTTGCAGGCGCGCCTCGGCAGGGTGCTTGCACGGCTCGATCGCCGGCCGGACAGGGAGTATATCCTCGACCGGGTCGCTTACTATAATAAGCTGACTACGGCTTTCCAAATTCCCCCCCCCACGGCCTGTGGCCGTTAGGCGCACACCGTTACCGCAAGGGGGTGAAGAGCGTCTATTTTTTCGACACCTACGAATTTACCCGCTGGTTCGACGACAGACTGCTGTGGGACTATGTCCCGGGTGACAACACGACCGTACCCGACCGGCCCTGCATCGGGAAGAGCCGTCCCATAGCGGGGGACAATGCCAACCTCGTCCTGCTCAATCTGGACAAGGTGCGGCATTTCGTCTTCCTGAAGGACGACATCCCGTTCCGCGCCAAGCGGGACAAGGCGATCTTCCAGCTCGACATCAACTATAAGCCCCACCGCAGGCGCTTCATGGAGCGTTATTTCGGCTCCCCGATCTGCGATGCGGGCATCATCGCTCCCCGTCCCGAATACCCGTCCGAGTGGACGAAGCCCCGGATCGGGCTTTACGACCACCTGAGCTATAAATTTATCCTGGCCATCGAGGGAAACGACGTGGCGACCAACCTCAAATGGATCATGTCCTCCAACTCGGTCGCCGTCATGCCGCGCCCGACCTACGAGACCTGGTTCATGGAGGGGCGGCTTATCCCCGACTACCACTACATCGAAATCAAGGCGGATTACTCCGACCTCGAAGAGCGGCTGCATTACTATATCGCCCATCCCGAACGGGCCGAGACGATCATCGCAAACGCCCACCGGTATGTCCGGCAGTTCCGCGACCGCAAGCGCGAAAAGCTGATCGCGCTGCTGGTGCTGGATCGTTATTTCCGCTGCACGGGACAACGCCGCTGACCCGTACGTCCGCGTGTCGCACGCGGTCGCATGCGTCGCCGCTCCGACCGCTGCGCCGGGCGGGGTGAGCCGATCCGCGCAGAGGCCTACCATGCCGGTTTGTGCGCATGGGATACCCGTTTCGGTTCCGCCGCATAATTTAATCGGGTTTTCCGATGCGCGGAAACCGAAGTTTTGGTTATCTTTGCCGGAAGAGAATAAACCCTTTATCAAATTGATTCATACTATGCTCAGCCAAAAATTACTCGAAGCGCTCAATGCGCAGGTCAATGCCGAATTCTGGTCGGCCTACCTCTACCTCTCCATGTCGGTCGATGCCGCAGCCAAAGGATATAAGGGCGTCGCCAACTGGTTTGCCGTGCAGTTCCGCGAGGAGCAGGACCATGCGCAAATTCTGATGAACTACATCCTCTCGCGCGGCGCCGAGGTCAGGCTGGCCCCGATCGCCGAGGTGCGCACCTCGTGGGGGTCGCCGCTGGAGATGTTCCGCGACACGCTCGAACACGAGCGCGAGGTGACCGCCATGATTAACAACCTCTGCCGCATCGCGGCCGACGACCGCGACTTCGCCTCGTCCAACATGCTCGTCTGGTTCGTCGATGAGCAGGTCGAGGAGGAGGAGAGCGCCAAAGACCAGATCGACGCACTGGAACAGGTCGAGGATAACAAGCTTGGAATCTACATGATCGACAAGGAGCTTGCCGCCCGCACCTACGCGCAGGCCGCGCCTCTGGCCGGTAAAGCGTAACGGGCCCCGTGCAGCCGAAGGCGGACGTGCGGCATTGGCCCGTATCCGCGATGCGGCTGCGTCCGTGCGATCCCTTGCCGGCAAAGCGGAGAGCCGCGAAGCGTTTTTGCGGACAGACCGCTGCCGTCGTTCCTAAGTTCGGACACGGGGACAAGCCTCGGGTGTGCCGCGTGCCGGTTTTATTCCGCTGCCCGGTCGAAACCTTCCGGTGCTCACTGTGCCGATTCCCGGTATTTTTGAGCAGGCTCGCGGCGCCGAAGGCCGCAGGCCATTGTGTGGTTTTGGCGTTCCGGATGCGGATTGCCTGTCGTTTAGGTACCAACTTTGCATGGAACCTCGCAGTTGCATACTTTAAAATTTAAAAATTGAAAGGATTATGAAAAAATTATTCGTGCTGGTCGCCGCTCTTGCGGTGATGACGACCGGAGCGCTGGCGGCTGACGACACGCCGGTTCAGGTGGCCCATATGCCTAACATGGCGCAGGAGTTCATCGGACAGCATTTCGGGGATGTGCAGGTCTCCTATGCCACGATGGACGACGGCCTGCGCAAAAGTTACGACGTGGTGCTGGTCAATGGCACCAAGATCGAGTTCGATGGCAACGGGAACTGGACGGAGGTGGACTGCAAACATGGCGTGGTGCCGGAGGCGATCGTCCCCGCACAAATCCGCAAATATGTGGCGGACAACCATCCCGGACAGCGGATCGAGCAGATCGAGCGCAGTGCCCGCGGTTGGGAAGTGGGCCTGGGCAACGGCCTCGACCTGAAGTTCAACAAGAGCTTCCGCCTGATGGATCTCGACGACTGATCGTGCGGCGACTCCGCAGAGAGCGTCCCGGCTGCAAAAGCCGGGACGTTTTTTTGCGCTTTCCGTGCCGTTTGCGTCCTTTTTCGGGAGTTTGCCATGTGCCCGGGACAGTTTGGCATGTAAATTTCTGTGTGTCGTACGATCTTTGCATCGAACGATTGGAATGCAAATTTTCTTAAACCAAAAAGTGATATGCTATGAAAAGAATCTTACTCGTAACAGGTGTCCTTCTGGCGGCTTTGGCGATCGTGTCGTGCTCGAACCGCAACAACCGCAGAGACAACAACGGCCCGATGCGGATGGAGCAGCTTCCCGCCACGGCCCAGACCTTCGTGAAGTCGCATTTCGGGGGCGTGACCGTCTCCGACATCAAGGACGAACGCGGCAAGGGCGGCAGGGAGTATGTGGTGAACTTCTCCAACGGCTGGACGGCCGAATTCGACCGCCGCGGCGAATGGCGCATGGTCGATTGCAAGAACAACGCCGTGCCCGAGGGCGTGATCCCCGTGCAGATCAAGGACTATGTGATGAAGAACTATCCCCAGCAGCGCGTCACGATGATCGACCGCACCAAGGGCGACAGCAAGAGCGACTACGACGTGAAGCTCGACAACGGCGTGAAACTGCGCTTCAATAAGAATTTCGACCTGTTGAGCGACAACGGCAACAGCGTGCGCGACAACCGCACCAACGAGGGCAACGTGAACAACAACACGGTCAATCCGAATATCAACACCCGCACGAACAAGAATTGAGCGGTCCCTGTATCCGTGAGTCCGGACTGGTTCGCCAGTCCGGTTTTTTTATTCCTCGCGCTGCCGGTTCGGACCGATGCCTGCGGCAGTCTGTGCGTGTCGGGCGTGGCAGCGAGGCGGTTTTTGTGGACGTCGGTTTCGGCCTTACTCCAGTTCGATGCGCATGCGTACCATGTGACGCAGCTGGATGCCGTTTTCCGTGATCGGCACGGGGTAGAAGCGGGTGAAGTAGTCGGGATCGATGCCGACGATACGCAGGCCGCATTTTTCGTAGAGGGCGATCTGCCCGATTCCGGCGTCGCCGGTGCCCAGTTCGAGCCGCCTGAAACCGCTCTCGCGAGCCGTCCGGATCGCGTGCCCGACCAGTCGGCGGCCGATGCCGCGCCCCTGCCAGGCTTCATGCACGGCCAGGCTGACCAGCTCCGCCGTGAACGGACGGGTGTGCAGCAACAGGTATTGGCCGACGGTCTGCGTGCCAATGCGGGCCGTGTAACAGGTGCTCCGACCGACGTAATCGGCGACGGAAGCCTCCGATTCGTCGGCGAGCCGCAGCAGGTCGCGGTCGGGGTGGTCGGTGCGGGAGATGGTCGCTTCCATAAGCGGATGTTTTCGGCAAAGATAATACGGACCGTGCGCAAAAGCAACCGTGCTTGCGGGTTGTTTTGCCGAAGGGAGACGGGGCTTCGGCAGGACAAGATCAATGCGGTTTCCGCCGCTGCCTGCATGCGGAAATACGGGGGTTACGCCGGATCGCCGGCCTGCGCATCCGCGCGGGGATCGAACAGCCGTGTCTTTTTCACGGCCTCGATGTCGGGCGTGCCGGCAAGCTGCATGACCATTTCGAGTTCGTGACGGAAAAACTCGAAGACCGAGCGAACCCCCATCCAACCCCCGAGAGCCAGTCCATAGATCGCCGGGCGGCCGATGGCCACCACGTCGGCGCCCGAGGCCAAAGCCTTGAAGATATGCTGTCCGCGCCGGATGCCGCTGTCGAAAATCACCGGCACCCGGCCGTTTACGGCGCGTGCGACCGCGGGCAGCGCCTCGAACGACCCGGGGCCGCCGTCGAGCTGGCGGCCGCCGTGGTTGGAGACCTGCACGCCCGCAGCTCCGGCGTCGATGGCTCGCAGGGCGTCTTCGGGCGCCTGAATACCCTTGACGATAACCGGCAGCCGCGTGTATGCGGCGATCCGCTCCACCTCCGCCGGTCCGATCTGCTGCATGGCGTCGGCGTAAATCTGCTCGATGGAGCGTCCCTGACCGCTCCCGTACTGTTCGAGGTTGGCCATTTTGAGCGGAAAGACGAAGCGGTTGCGCAGGTCCGCCTCGCGGTTGCCCCCGACGGTGGCGTCGGCCGTGAGGACGACGGCCCGGTAGCCGCCTGCGAGTGCCTGATCGAGCAGGTGGCGGTTGAAGCCGGCGTCCTTGCTGGGGTAGAACTGGAACCATTGGGGCGCTCCGTTGCCCGCCAGCGCGATCTCCTCGAGGGTCATCCCGGCATAGGTGCTCACGCACATGATCGTCCCGGCTTCCGCCGTGCCGCGTGCCGTCCCCGCTTCGGCCGAGACGTGGGCTAGGCCCTGTGCGGCGACGGGGGCCATGATGATCGGGAAGGGAAGATCGATCCCCAGAATGCGGCACTTCGTATCGGGCTTTGCGAGCGAGGCCAGCACGCGCGGCAGGATCGGCCGCTCGTCGAAGCAGGCGGTGTTGCGCCGCATCGTCCACTCGTCGCCCGCCCCGCCCCGGATATAGCCCATGGCGCCCTTTCCGATCACCCGCGCCGCTTCGCGTTCCAGCTCCGTGAGGTCGATGATCCGCAGTTCGCGGACCAGGTCGTTGGCAAGATAATCGCCTTTCATGTCGTCAATTTTTATTTTCTGCCGTGAGCTCCAACAACTGTGCCTGCCTGCTGCTTCGGTCGCGTCCGGCGGCGGCATGTGCGGGCCTTTTCCGTGTCTCCGCCCGAAGACGCCGCGGCCGGCGAGTCTGGCGTGTCCGTCATCGATTCCCCGCAGCGTCAGGACGCCGGCTCCTCCTTTTTCGGGTCGGGGACGAAAAGGAGCTTGTCGGAGGTGCCGTCGAGGTACTTGCGTTTGAAAATATCGACGCAGAAGATGAAGATCGCGAGCATCAGCGGCCCGAAGATCACGCCCATGAAACCGAAGAGCGCCAGTCCGATGATGACCCCGAAGATCGTGACGAGGGGATGGGTGTCGGCCATCTTTTTCTGCATCATGAAGCGCACGACGTTGTCCACGTGCGTAATGACGATCGTTCCGTAGAGCGTCAGCCCGATGGCGTTGCCCCAGCCCCCCGAGAGGGCCAGATAGACGGACAGGGGCACCCAGATGAGCGCCGTACCCACGATGGGGATGATCGTGGCAAAGCAGGTCAGCACGCCCCAGAACAGGGCGCTCGGCACCCCGAAGATGACGTAGGAGATGTAGGCCACGATGCCCTGGATGATGGCCAGCAGCGGGATGCCGATGGCGTTCGAGCGGACGATCATGTGCACTTCGCGCATCACGCTGCGCGAGGTGGAGTGGTTGAAGGGGAGCAGGTCGCGGAAATAGTCCTCCATGCGGTATCCGCCGATAAGCATGAAATAGAGCACGAACATCAGCACGATGATGTTGATGCCGAAGCTGAAAATACTCCTGAGCACCCACTGGCCCACTTTGGGGATCAGGCTGATGAGGTAGTTGATGTTGCTCGGTTGCAGGATGTCGTATCCCGTGCGGTCGCGGATCAGCTCGGCCACGTGGCGGAACGGGTCGATGATCGACTGGGGTTCGAGCGCGATATGCTGGATTTTGGCCACGAACATCCAGACGATGAGCGATATGGGCACCAGAAAGCAGAGAATCGCCTCGACCAGCAGCACCGTGGCGGCCAGGCTGCGCCGCCACTTGCGGCACTGCGTGAGGTAGTGCATCTGCCGGCGCAGCAGCACGTAGATCGTAGCCGCGCCGAGCAGTCCGCCGATGAAGGGGATGAGCTCGACGAAGATCGTCACCCCCAGCCCGATGATGAGCACGAACAGCGAGTAGCGCCAGTATTGTTCCTTGATGGTTTTCATGTTGTACGGGTGCGGCCCCGGTGGTCGTAAACAAGGAGTGTGCCGGACGCGCGGTTTCGCTTCGCGCAAAAAACGGAGTGATAATTGCGTCGGTCGGGACAAATTTCAAGCGATGGAAAACGGTGTGATGATGCAGTATTTCGAGTGGAACCTACCCAATGACGGGGCCCTGTGGCGCCGCCTGAAGGGGGATGCGAGCCACTTGCGGCAGGTGGGTGTGACTTCGGTGTGGATCCCGCCCGCCTACAAAGCCGACGAGCAGCAGGACGAGGGGTATGCGACCTACGACCTCTACGATTTGGGCGAATTCGACCAGAAGGGAACCGTGCGCACCAAGTACGGCACCCGGGCGGAGTTGCAGGAGGCGATCGCCGAGCTGCACCGCTGCGGCATCTCGGTCTATCTCGACGCGGTGATGAACCACAAGACCGGAGCCGATTACACCGAGCGTTTCACGGTGCGCGAAGTCGATCCCTCCGACCGCGAACACCTGTTGAGCGGCCCCTATGAAATCGAAGGGTGCACGGGATTCGACTTTCCCGGACGCGGCGACCGCTATTCCGGATTCAAATGGCACTGGTACCACTTCACGGGCACCGACCTCAATGCTGCCAACGGTAAGAAAGGCATCTACCTCATCCAGGGCGAAGGAAAGGCATGGAGCGAGGGGGTGGACGACGAGAATGGCAACTACGACTTCCTGATGTTCAACGACCTGGATTTCGACCATCCCGACGTCGTGGCCGAAATGGAACGCTGGGGCGTGTGGGTGGCCCGCGAGCTCGACCTCGACGGCATGCGGCTCGATGCGCTCAAGCATATCGAGGACCGCTTCATCGCGGGGTTCATGGATGCCGTGCGCCGGGAGCGCGGCGAGGCGTTCTATGCGGTGGGCGAATACTGGAAAGACGGTTTCGAGGCGCTCGAAAAGTACCTCGACGTGGTCGGCCACAAGGTCAATCTGTTCGACGTGCCGCTGCATTACAAGCTCTTCGAGGCTTCGCAGAAAGGGCGCGATTACGATCTGACCAACCTCCTCGATCAAACCCTGGTCACCGTCTATCCGACCCTTGCCGTGACATTCGTGGACAACCACGACTCGCAGCGCGGCAGCTCGCTCGAGTCGCAGGTGAAGGCGTGGTTCAAGCCGCTGGCCTACGGGTTGATTCTGCTGATGCAAGAGGGGTATCCCTGCGTCTTTTTCGGCGACTACTATGGCACGGGCGGGCAGCCTTCGCCCCATCGGGTGATCCTCGACATCCTGCTCGATGCCCGCCGCCGCTTTGCTCACGGCGAGCAGAAGGAGTATTTCGATCATCCCAATACGGTCGGTTTCACCCGCCTGGGGGACGGAGAACATCCCGGATCGGGGCTTGCTGCGTTGCTGTCCAACGGCGAGGACGGAGAGAAGCGCATGGAGGTCGGCCAGGCCCACAAGGGCGAACAGTGGGTCGAAATCACGGGCAGCTTCCCCGGCGAGCAGATCGCGGTCGGCGACGACGGCCGGGCAGTGTTCCGGGTTCATGGCGGCAAGCTGGCCGTCTGGGTGCCCAAAGGGTAGCGGTGGGACGGCTGCCCGGCTTCCGACCGGCCGGCCCGGGTCGGCCGGTTGTGCGCGCAGCGGACGCAGCCCCGCTCTGCATTGCTTCCTGTCGGTTTAAAACAGCCTTACGATGCCTTCGTAGGCGCCCAGCACCGCCAGATAGCGGACGAGTTTGCCGACCAGCATGGAGCCCGCGGTGAGCCATTGGTTGCTGCGCATCAACCCCAGCAGCAGCGCGACGGCTTCGCCGATATAGGGCAGAAAAGCGAAAAATCCCATCAACGCGCCCCTGCCGCCCAGAAAACGGGAGGCTTTCTCCAGCGTCCGCTCGTCGATGCGCAGCCAGCGCCCGATCCATTCCCGCCGGCCCAGATGGCCGATCCAGTAGCAGGTCATGCCGCCGAGCGTGTTGCCCAGGGTGGCGGATGCGAGCAGGCCGACCGGGTCGAGCCCCATGCGCAGGAGGACGACTAACACCGCCTCCGAGCTGAAAGGCAGGATGCTCCCGGCAACGAACGCGGAGAGAAAGAGGCCTGCATAGCCCCAGTCGATGAAAAATGCGGTGACGGATTCGATCATCATTGCGGATTCGTGGAGCAAAGATAATCCGTTTTTGCCGAGCCCGATACGACGATCCGTTTTTATGGTCGAAAAAACTTTTTCACGGATAATTTGCGGTAAAATTTGGTGGGAGCAGCGCTTTTGCCTATTTTTACCCTTCGGAAAAATCCGCGGCTTTCTGTGGATGACCGGAGAAGTTTCGATGGAAAAAGTGAACCTTTCGGCAGAAGATCGGCTGGAACGGCTGCTGCGTGCGGCGGAAGCCGGCTGGTGGCAGACCCGTCCCGGCAGCGGGACGGTGGAGCTTAGCCCATACCTGGCCGCCATGTTGGGACAGGAGCCGGGTCCGGTTTCCGTTTCCCGGTTCTGTTCGCTGCTGCCCGAAACCGAGGCGCTGCGTTTGGGCATGGCCTTCGCCGAGCGGGAAAAGCTGCTCCGGCTGGACGTGCTCCTGCCGTTCCGCGCCCCCGAAGGCATACTTCGGCTGCGGCTGCGTGGCGCTGGGGAGGAGGAGGGCGCGGTGTTTGGCTCCGCGAGGCGCGAAGAGCTCTCCGAAGAGGTGTGCGCCGAGGTCTCACCGGATGCGGAGGAGTTGGTGCAGCGGCAGAAGAGCATTTCCGATTCGCTGCTCGCTTTTCTCGAGCAGGACGATTCCGAGCTGATCGTCACCCGGATTTTCCGCAGTGTGCTCGAGCAGTTCCGCGGCAGCCGGGTGTATCTGTTCGAGCTGGATTGGGTGGCGGGCATCCAGACCTGCGTGTACGAGGTTACGGCCGACGGCGTTTCCACCGAGAAGAACAACCTCCAACGGCTGCCGATGAGCGACAGCCCGTGGTGGATGGAGCAGCTTTCCCGGCACCGCCCGATTCTGCTCGACGACCTCGAGCGCGACCTCCCGGCCGATGCGACCTCCGAACGGCAGGCGCTCTCGGCGCAGGGGATCAAGTCGCTGTTGGTGGTTCCGCTCGTAAACGGGAAAGACGTCTGGGGTTTCATGGGCATCGACATCGTCGGCGAATGCCGCCGCTGGAGCAACGGCGATTACCAGTGGTTTTCCTCCTTTGCCAACATCATCAGCGTGTGCACGCAGCTCCGTCGTTCGGAGTCCCATATCCTGCGTGACAAACTCGATATCGAAACCCTCTACCGCTACCTGCCGGCAGGTTATCTCCGGCTGAAATTCGTTTACCGCGACGGACGCGCCGTGGATTACACGATCGTGGACATGAATCGGACGGCTGCCGAAATCTCGGGCACGGATTGCGACGCCCTGATCGGCAGCACGGCTACCGGACTGGGCATCGATGCCGGGAGACAGCTTGCCGTCCTTGTGCCGCTGATGGAGTCGGGGAATCACATGGTCCGCAGCTTCCACCTCAAGGCTTCCGATCGTTATTGCCATGCGGTGATCTATTCGCCCCTGCGGGACGAGATCGTGGTGCTCTTTACCGACGTCACCGAGACCGTCGCGGCGCTCAACGCGTTGCAGACCAACGAGGCGATCCTGAGCAACATCTACCGCAAGCTGCCGGTGGGAATCGAGCTTTACGACCGCGACGGGGTGCTGATCGACCTGAACGAGAAGGAGCTCGAAATATTCGGCGTGTCGTGCAGGGAAGAGGTGCTGGGCATCAACTTTTTCGACAACCCCAACGTGCCGGACGAGCTCAAGGAGCACGTGCGCCGGCGCGAAGAGGTCGATTTCAGCCTGCACTACGACCTGGGCCGTGCGAAAGCCTACCGCACCTCCCACAGGACCGACATCATCTACCTGGTGACCAAGGTGACCTACCTCTACGACACCGAGGGAAACCTCACCAATTTCCTGCTCATCAACATCGACAATACCGAGACGACCAACGCTTTCAGCCGCATCCAGGAGTTCGAGGGGCTCTTTTCACTGGTCGGGCGTTTCGCCCGGGTGGGCTATGCCCACTTCGACCTGGAGACGCAGACGGGTTTCGCCACCGGAAGCTGGTACGAAAATCTGGGCGAGCCGCAGGATAAGCCGCTCGTCGAGATCGTCGGACACTACGGTCAGTTGCATCCCGAGGATCGGACCGCCGTGCTCGAATTTTTCCGGGCGTTGCGGCAGGGAGATGCCGACCATTTCAATCGCACGGTGCGGGTGCGGCGGCCGGACGGAGGCTACAACTGGACGAGCGTCAATACGGTGGTCAGCCGGTCGGAACGGCTTGCGATCACCAGCGTGAACTACGACGTCACCGAATTGAAACGCACCGAGCAAAGCCTGATCCGGGCCCGCGACGTCGCCCGCCGCTCCGATCGGCTCAAGTCGGCTTTCTTGGCCAACATGAGCCACGAAATCCGCACGCCGCTCAATGCGATCGTGGGATTTTCGACCCTGCTGGCAGATACCGAAGATGCCCGGGAGCGGCGCGAATATGCCGGGATCGTCGAGCAGAACAGCGCCCTGCTGTTGCAGCTTATCTCGGATATCCTCGACCTCTCGAAGATCGAAGCCGGCACGATGGAGTTCTCTTACGGGGAGGTGAATGCCGGGGCGCTCTGCACCGAAATCGTCGAATCGATGCGGCTGCGCAATCCGCAGGGTGTGACGCTGTCGCTTGCCGAGGGGTTGTCGGAGTGCCACTTTCTCGGGGACCGGGCGCGGATCACCCAGGTTTTGACCAATTTCATCACCAATGCCCAGAAGTTTACCGAGCAGGGGCATATTCGCCTGGGCTATGCCGTGCGGGAGGACGATACCGTTCGTTTTTACGTCGAGGACACCGGCATCGGCATCGAGGCGGAGCGACAGGAGGAGATTTTCAACCGCTTCATCAAGCTCGATTCGTTCAAGCAGGGCACGGGCCTCGGACTGCCGATCTGCAAAAATCTGGTCGAACGGATGGGCGGGAGCATCGGCGTGGATTCCCGGCGCGGGGAGGGCTCCTGCTTCTGGTTTACGCTCCCTTACCGCAACGGGCTGCTCGAGGCGCCGGAGGAGCGGGAATCACCCCCCCCCGCTTCCTATCTGACCCCGGACGACTGATGTGCGTCCCGCTCGCATGTGCTTATCGCCGGCAGTCGTGCCGGCGTTTTTTTTGTCGGATATTACCGACCGGGGCCAAGTGCGCGGGCAGGTCATCCGACCAGCGTGGCCACGAGGGTGCGGGCACCTGCATGGCGGCGGAACTCGCAGAGCCAGATTCCCTGCCAGCGGCCCAGGTCGAGGCGGCCGCCGGTGACGGGAAGGGTGAGCGAAGCCCCCGCGAGCGTGGATTTGAAGTGGGCCGGCATGTCGTCGTCCCCCTCATCCGTGTGGCGGTAGTAGGGTTCGCGCTCGGGCGCCAGCCGGTCGAAGAGACGGTCAGCGTCGTGCCGCACGTCGGGGTCGGCATTTTCGTTGAGCGTCAGCCCGGCCGAGGTGTGGCTGATGAAGAGGTGGAGCAGCCCCGTTTCGGGCAGCTCCGGCAGCCGCGCGAGGATTTCATCGGTCACCAGATGGCAGCCTTTTTCGCGCGGACGGAGTGTGAAGGTGGTTTGTCGGATCATTCGGATGGTTTCTGTCGTCAAAGACAAAGATAATGCAAGTCGTGCACAGGCGGTGCGTTTCTGCGCGGGCCGGTTCGATCCGCGGACGATTTTCGACGTGCCGCAATGCAGCCGTCGGTCTCCTGTCGGCCGTGCGGAAGAGCGGACGCTGCGGAGGAGGCCCGAAAGCCGAACCGCCGGACATGCCGGCGGTTCGATTCGGTGCGGGGTTCCGCTTAGCGGAGAGGTGTACGTGAGCCGTGCGGGGCGCGCGGCGCGGCCCATCTGGATTTTCCGATGGCGAAAGGCGAGAAGCTGTAATCCTCGAATGTGATCGGGCCGGTGTAGGTGCCCGTATAGGCTTTCCCCTTTTCGGTCGTCAGGTCGAACGTTAGGCGGTAGTCCGTCCCTTCGTGCGCCACGGTGATCGTTCCGCCGCCGAACGAGAATTCGTACATCTCCTCCTGTTCGTCGAAGTAGGCGGCCCAGGAGTCGTAGGAACTCCAGGTGCCGGCTGCGGAGGTGTCCGAGAAGGTGTAGGTACCCTCGGCGAGCGTCAGTTCGTCGCCTCCGCGCGTGGCGGCGTAAAAGTCGCAGTTGAGGGCATGGCAGGGGAACGCAACGGGATAAGGATCTCCGTACTCGTCGGGCAACATGTTTTGGTCAGCGACCAGGATGTAGAAATTATGGACGGTATTGCCGTCGTCGTCCTCCGACATGCCGTAATAGGAGGCCAGGATCGCATGGGCGAAGGCCAGATTTTCGGTGTTCACATCGACCTCCTGCTCCTCCGGCGTGGTGAAGGGTTTTTCCAACAGCGCTGTGCGGTCGCCGCGCTCATCGACTCCGATCACGTAATGGATGTATTCGGTTTCCGGATCGAGATAGGTCCATTCGGAGGGCTCTGTGAACTCCGTCACGCGCGGCGAGGAGATGAACAGTTGCTCCAGCAGCGCGTCTTTCCCGCCCTCGGCCAGCAGGCCGTCGATCATGCTTTTGGACAGGGGTTGTTCGATGATGTAGCGAAGCCCCTCATCGGGCGTGTAGCGGACGGTCATTTCGGTGGCCTGCAGGTCGAGAATTTCGATGCCGACGGTCAGCCCGTTGTCCGCCGGATCGGGCGTGCGGGTGTCGATTAGCTGATAGTCTCCGACATAATTGCCGCTCGCATCGGTTCGGCAGGCCATCACCTGATAGGACATGCCCGCCATCACGTCGTAAGGCTGGCCGTTGGGCCGCAGATCCAGGTCGTGCAGGGTGTAGTCCAGCGGACCGGTGCCCGTCATGCCGTAGATCGAGAGCAGCAGTTGAATCCGCTGGGCGTACTCCTGCTCCGACTGCGTTCCGTCAGTGAAGTTTTCGACCACCTTTTTCAGCAGCGCCACATGGCGGAAGGTCGTTTCAGGCTCCACCTCGATGTGGTAGGAGATGAAATTCTTGCCCGTGTCGGTGAGGGTGAGCAGGTCGTCGTAGGCGGACGTTCCGGTCGTAAATCCGAACGAGACGACGTCGCCGATTAAATCCCCTCGCTGGGCTGCGGCATAGACGGTGTAGTCCACGCCGGAGGCGAGGTTCTCTTCCGTCACGCGGGTGGTGCCCTCTCCCGGAAGCGGCTTGCCGTCTTTCATCACGTCGGCGGCTGTGGGTGTTTCGGCCTCCCGCCGGACAAGCAGGTAGGCAGCTATGTCGGCGTGGGCGGAAACGACCGTGAAGGTGATTGATGTGGCCGTTACCTGTCGATCGGGGCCGAATGTAACGGTCGGTACTTGTTCGGTACCTGTCTCGTCGTCCGAGCAGGAGGCGCAGAGCATACAGAGCGCCGAAACGCTCAGCAGGGCAAAGTGACGGAAGTTTTTCATAAGCAAAGGGGTTGGATTGGGTTAAATGGCCCCGGTATCGGGATGTCCGTGCCGTGCACGCTCATCCCTTCGGGGATAGGTTCGTCATGCCCGCATGGGCGGGGTTCGGCCATATTTCGGGCAGGGGCGGTCGTATCCCGATCCCGGCGTGGCCCGTCTGAGGGGCGGGTAAATGGCGGTGCCGTATCGTGCGGATTCGGATTTCATGCGATTTTGAGAGGTGAGTGGGAAACAATATACGAATTCTATCCGGGAATTCCAAATGCAGCTTCGTTTTTCTTGCGCAAGGGCCCGGCCCGTGCCCCCCCCCGTCCGCTTCCGTTATCCGGATGAAGCCGGTTCCTATCCGGCGGAAACCTCCTGCGCGGCGGGATCCCGCCTGCGGGGGTATTTGCGGCAATAGACGACCAGCATGAGAAACCCCAGCAGCGCGAAGCCCGCCCCCGGCAGCGTCGCATAGCGGTAACTCAGTCCGTGATCCATAGGCAGCCCGCCGAAGTAGGCGCCCAGTGCATTGCCCAGGTTGAATGCGACCTGCGCCGAGGCGGCCCCGAGCATCTCGCTGCCTCGGGAGTTTTCGAGCATCAGCAGTTGCTGCGGCGAGGAGAGCGCGAAGAGCGAGCCGGTGAGCAGCGTCATCAGCACGAGGGCGATCCAGCCGTGGTGCCCCAGGAAAAAGAGGGAGAGCAGCGCGGCGCAGACAAACGCCTGCGTGAACCGCACCACCCGTTCGGGGGTGAAGCGGTCTGAAAAGCGGCCGCCGATCAGGTTGCCCGCGAGCATGCCGAATCCCGCGAGCATGATGATAAGCGTCATCGCATGTTCCGGAAATCCGGCGACCCGGGCCATGAAGGGATTGACGTAGCTGTACCAGCAAAAGATGCCCCCGTTGCCGACCATGGTGGAGCCGATGACCAGCCAGGGCGCCAGATGCCGGAGGAAACGGAACTGTCCCCGCAGCCCCGTGTCGGGCAGGGCGGGGATGCGGGGCACCCACCACGCAACCAGCAGCAGCGCCACGGCGCCCCATACGCCGACCATGCCGAAAGCCAGCCGCCAGGTGAGCACGTTGCTGATGTAGGTGCCCAACGGTACGCCGAAAAGATTGGCTACGGTCATGCCGACGATCATGATGGAGACCGCCTCTGTCTTGTGTCCCCGGTCGGCCACGCGCTCGGCCACGATGGAGCCCACGCCGAAGAAAGCCCCGTGCGGCAGGCCCGAGACGAGCCGCATGGCGAACAGGGTCCAATATCCGGGCGACAGGGCGGCGCAGACGTTGCCCGCGATAATCATGGCCACCAGGATCAGCAGGATTTGCTTCAGGGGACGCCTGCGGGCGATGAGCACGACGGCCGGGGCGCCGATGCAGACGCCCAGCGCATAGGCCGAAATCAGGTGTCCCGCCATCGGGATCGTCACGCCCAGCTCCCGGGCGATGTCGGGCAGAATACCCATCATCACGAATTCGGCCATGCCGAGCGCCAGCGTGCCGAAAGCCAGCGCGATCAGACTCTTTTTCATACGTATCAGCGATAGACGGTTTCCGACCTGCAAAAATAGTACATTCACGCCGCCCCGCACGGAGGAATGAGGAAATAAATGCGGGCAGCCGGAAATCCGCTCTCCGGCGCGACACCTGCCGTCACGCTCGGCAGCGGGCGGTCAGCCGACCGTTGCGCGGTCGCGGAGCCCGGGTGTGGGCCATTCGGGGCTCTCGCGCTCGGTGGCGGAGCCGGTTAATCGTGACGAGGGGGAAGGCTCAATAGCCGAGCGAGTGCATCCATTCGAGCACTTCGGGAGCGACGGGTTCGTTGCGGTCCGACCAGCGGCCCCCTTCGATCAGGCGTCGGCGCTCGTCCTCGATGCGCTCGAAAATCGCGAATTCGGGTTTGCGCAGGGCCGTTTTTTGGTCTCGCAGCGAGGGACGGATACGGCGGTCGAAGACATCGCGCTGGGTCGGACGCCGCTCCGCCTCCCATTTGAAATCCTTGAGGAAGAGGTTCTGGTCTTCGGGAATCTTGTCCAGCGGATAGATCGTGGCGACGGGATTGGCCCGGTAAACGATCTTGTCCACTTTCCGCTGTTCGATGTAGGAGGTCATCGAGCCGCCTTCGACCACCAGCAGATTGACCACGCGCGGGGAGTCGTCCTCCTGCAGGTAGTAGATGGTCTGCACGTTGCCGTTCACGTCGTTGCGGAAAATCTGGTTGTTGCGGAAAAAGGCGGTCATCTCCTTGCCCGTCACCTGGTTGTAATACATGGTGTCGAGCTCGGTAATCATCATGGGACGCCCGACGAATTCGACCCGCTCGATCTGCTCGTGTTCCGTAAAGACGTCCATCACGTCCGAAGTGACCTGGTTGGTTTCGTTCCACAGTACCGGGTCGATGTAGAGGTGGATCGTCGAGTCGGACGAAAAAGCCACCAGCGAATCGCAGACCGCCTGAAAGTCGCTGCGGAACATCCTCACGTCGCGGTAGGCCTTAACCATCCGATACATGCTGTCGGCCGCGGTGAGGGCGGGGGGGATCGAGTCGGCCGCCCGGAGCGAATCCGCGGCGGCGGGTACTCCGACCGCCGTGGTATCCGCCGGAGCGGGGAGCGAATCGGGCAGTTGGGTGCCGAGCCGGATAAGCGAATCGAGCCGGTGCAGTTCGGCGGAATCCGCGGGAACATAGGTCTTGCCGCGACGCTCCGCCTTGCGTGTCAGCCGTTCCTGACGGGCCAGCAGCCGGGCGCGGGCCTTCTCCCGGCGTTGCATGAGCCGGGCCTGTTCGCGTTCGTTCTGGGCTTTGGCGCGTGCGGCCATCTTTTCGCGCCGCTCGCGTCCGATCTTTGCCAGCCGCTCCCTGCGCTCGGCAGCCTTCTTCGCGCGTGCCTCTTCCCGCTCCTTGAGCGCCTGTTCCTTCAGCCGTGCCCGCTGCTGCTCGGGCGTAAGCTCCTCGGCCGGCTCATCCGCCCGGGAGAGGGCGGTGCTGTCGGCGACCGAGGCGGGTTCGGATGCTGCGGACGCCGATTCCGCATCGACCGAGGCGGTCTGCGCGGAGGCGTTTTCCCGCGCAGGGCGAGCGAGCGAGTCGGCGCCGCGGGCGGATAATTCGTCGTGGCCGAGCGAATCGGCGCCTGCGGAGGGTCGTGCTCCTGGTGTGCGGGATGGCGACCGCAGACCGGCGGAATCCGCCTGCGTGGGAAGCGAGTCCGAACGCAGCGTGTCCGCATCCGCAAAGGGAAAGACGGTCAGCACCCAGATCGTGTCGGCCCGCATGAAGAGCGAGTCGCCCTGTTGCGGATCGTAGCTCACCACGGCCGGCCGGCGGGTCAGCAGCGCCCTGACGGGCTCCTTCCAATACTCTCCGTAGTCGCCGAAAGCCAGCGACTTGTGCTCCGTGTCGTCGATCTGGATGTTGCGGCGCAGCACGAGGTGGCCGGTGGCGCGGTAATAGTCGAGGCTGTCGCTCCAGAGCTCCTGTTTGTCGGTCAGCACGTAGCCGTTGCGCGTGAGCGAATAAAGCTCGTCGGGTTTTTCGTATTCGCCCCGGTCGGCGTAGAGGTAGTCGCCCTGCTGGTTCCAGATGTTGGTGTTGTCGAAAAAGTAGGCGTGGTCGGTTTGCAGGTCGTAAATGACCGAATCCCCCTTGAGCTGGTAGGTTTCGTTGCGCATTTCGACGCGCTCGACGCAGGCCACCTCCCGACGGTTGGCATAGTAGTAGCCGCGGTCCGATTCGAGCAGGTTTTCGCCTTTGACCACCACGCCGCCGTTCCCGAACTTGCCCACGTTGTCGAGCGTGTTGAACAGGAACCGGCGGGTGTAAAGCGTGGCGTCGCCATCGACGACCTTCACCAGCTCGGAATAGACCCGCGCTTCGTTCTGCAGGCCGTTGTAGTCGGCCCTGTCGCCGTACACATAGGTCGTATTCTTGTTGATGAGCACGTGGCCGAAGCACTCGATGAGCATGTCGTTGTAGCGCACGGCGCTGTCGCAGGTGATGACCGCTCCGTTGTGGTGGGCGGCGAAGTTCCCTACCAGACACATGACCGTGGAATCGCCGACTTCGTAGGGATAGACCTCGTCGGCGGTAAGATCGACCAGAAGCGTGTCCTTGGGCGCGGGTGTCGGCGCCGCATCCGGGGATGCGGGCGGCTGCGCCCCGCTGCGGGCGGAGAGCACGCCGGCCACGGCCAGCGCCACGATCAATGCCGAGAGCAGCCTGCGCACCTTATTTTCCCTGTTTCAGCCAGCGTTTGTTCTCGAATGCGCCGTCGCGGTATTCGGGCGAAATATAGACGTACATGCCGTCGATCTTGCGGCTGAGCCACTCCCGGAACACCCGCTCCTGCTTGGCCGCGAGAGCCATCTGCTCCAGCCGGATGTAATCCTCGTTGAGCGAGGCTTTGTGCGGGGGAATCACCTGCACGAGCTTGACGATCTTCGAGAGCTTGTTGCCCATCATGTCCTCGGTGGGGAAGGCGTCCGAAATCTCGCCGACCTGGAGTTTGCGAATCGCATTGTAGTCGTCGAGGCTCTTGCCGTAGCCCCGGCTGCCGAAATCTTCGCGCAGGAATTTGGTCTGCGTGTATTTGGCGTCGAAGACCCCCGCCCGCTCCAGGATATCGGCATTGGAGACGATGCCGCCGTTCATCTTGGAGTTCACGTCGTCCGAGTAGAGCAGGGCCGCCTTCTCGAAGGTGATCGAGTCCTGCCGGATTTTGGTAGCCAGACTGTCCAGGATGTGCGTGGGCTCGGCCTCCTCCTCGTAGGTGTAGTCCGGGCGGATCAGGATATGGCGGCAATGGTAGAGCCGCCCTTTTTTGTCGATAAGCTGGATCAGGTGGAATCCGAACTGCGTCTCCACCACCTCCGAAATCTGTCCGGGCCGCAGTTCGCCGAGCGCGTCCGCGAAGGGCTGCACGAAGCCTTCGAGCGGCTGGGGATCCATCTCTCCGCCCGTGATGGCCGAACCATCGACCGAGTACATGCGGGCCATCACGTCGAAGCGGGTCTGACCCGTGATGATGCGCTCGCGCATCTCCAGCAGCCGCTCCTTCGCACGCTGCTTGGCCAGTTTCATCGACTTGGGAAACTTGGTGATCTGGGCGTAAACGTACTGCTCGGGAATGGTCGGCAGGCTGTCCCGGTCGGTGCGCTTGTAGAAGCGCTCCACCTCGCCCGGAACGATGGTTACGCGGCTGATGATCTTGTGCTGCATCCCCTCGGCGTAGGCCCGCTCCTCGTAACGCTGGCGCAGCATCTCGCGGATGTTGAATACGGCCATGTGGTGACGGGCCTCCAGCTCGGCGATCGAACCCTCCTGCTCGATCATCCCCTGGAGGTGCTGCTCGACACGCTGCTGGATGTCGAGGGCGCTGATCTCCACCGAGTCGATGACGCCCTGATTGTAGAGCAGCTTCTGCATCAGCAGGTCCTCGAGCGCTTCGTTGAGGGGATCGCGGTCGGAAGTGTAGCCCTCCTGCCGGCGCTGGGCCGTCAGTTGCGCGGCGTATTCGTCCACTTCGGATTGCAGGATCGACGAGCCGCCCACCACGGCGACGACCCGATCGAGCATCACCTGCCGTTTCTGGGCGGGCGCAACCGCCGCCATAGCCAGCAGCCACGCCAGCAAAAGACCTTTCCTAAACATACGTTCCTATTCTTGTTCCGTTAAATAAATCTTCACTTCGCCGTTTTCCCGTGCCCGTTCGAGCATCTGCTCTTCGCACCGGCGCACGATTTCGCTCTGGCGCTGGTTGAAGAGGATGCGGCGTATGGTCTCCCGCACGCGCTCCTGCGGCGAGGGTTCGCCCGCACGCAGCACGTCGGTGATTTCAAAGTAGTAGTGCGACCGGCTGTCGCGCATCTGCTGTATCTCGCCCGGTTTGAGCAACTGGTCGTAGTTTTGCGACCGCAGCGTGGGCAGGTAGCTCAGAAACTCCCCGAATTCGACCCACGTGCCGGTGAAGTCCGCCAGCACGAAGTTGTTCTTGAGGCAGATGTCGGCGAAATCCTTCTGCCGCGCGGGGCTTTTCGACCCCATGAGCGCCAGCAGCTTGGAGGCCTGGCGATACCCCTGATCGAATTGCAGGATGCGGCCCCGCACGATGGTGCGGTCGAGCTTGAAATCCCCGATATGGTCGCGGTAATAGGCCGCCACCTCCTCGTCGGTGAAGACGGTGTCGATCTGCCGGTCGATGAAATACTGGTCGAGCTTGCGGATGAGCAACGACTGACGGTACTCCTCCACCAGCGATTCGATGTCCTCGGCCGAGGCGGAAAAAAGGTTCTCGGCCTGTTGCAGCTTGATCTGCTTCTTGACCCATCTGTCCACGTACATCCCCACGAACGATACGCTGTCCTCACCCGTAAGGCCGCCGGGCACCACGGCCTGCAGGTCCCGCACCCGCAGTTCGCTTTTTCCCGCCCGCGCCAGCACCTTGCCGCTGTCCAGATAGACGGGCAGCTCCTGACAGCCCGCCGTCAGCAGGAGGGTGGCAAAAGTCGCTATGGTCAGCAGGAGGCGCATGTCGATCGGGTGTTCAAAGGTACTGCATTCATGTCGAATTAACGGTTGCCGGCCGGGATTATTACGCCGCCGGGCGATTTTTCTCCTGCTCGCGCAACAGCCTCACCCTGCTCATCATCCGCCAGGCCGCCAGAGCGAACACCGCCATAGCGAGCACATAGACGCAGGCGTAAAGCGTGCGGTTGGGGAGCAGTTCCGACAGGGTCAGGCTCTCCATGCCGAACAGGAGCAGGGTCATGGCGATCGCGTTGTTGAACCCGTGCAGCAGGATGGTCGCATAGAGCGAGTCGGTGCGCAGGTAGATGAAACCCAGGATCAGTCCGAGCACCAGCGCATTGACTGCCAGGGTGACGTGCAGGTGCATCACGGCGAAGAAGAGCGACGACGCCCACAGCGCGGTGATGACGCCGTACCTGGCCCGCAGGGATTCGAGCAGGATGCCCCGGCAGAGCAGCTCCTCCAGTACGGGAGCCAGCACGACCACCGTCACCAACGCCCACAGTCCGCGACCCGTGGCGTCGGGCGGCGCGGGCAGCAGCGCGAGCAGCGGATCGATCACGATACTTGCCGCGAGCATCATCACCAGCCCCCAGAGCAGGATCGCCGGGTTGAAACCCCGGAGTGAGAAACGGGCGATCCGGTGCGTGCCGCCCCGCAGCCGGCGGTAGAGCAGGGTGGCGAGGATCATCAGCGTCATGGAGACGGCGTAGTTCACCGCCACGAAAACCCCCGTCTGCTGTTGCTGTTCCGGGGTGAGGGGCGCGCCCCCGGCGTCGGGCATGCGCACGCCGCAGAGCAGCGACACGACCCAGGCGACGAGCTGGCACACGACGAACACGCCGAGCAGCGCCAGCAGGTCTCCGACCGACGGGAAACGAAAGCGGGGCGTCGCCGGGCCGTGGGGCCGAACGACGGCATCCTGCGCCGGTTTTTCCGGTCCGTCCGCTGCGCCGCGCGGGGTTTCCGGCTCCGCGGCCGCGATCCGTTCCGTCGCCTTTTCGCGGAGCGCTTTATCCGAATTATTCTCTTCCATAATCAGGTGTGCGTCCAATGGATCACGAGCCCAAAGGTAAGCATTTTTCCGTTACGCTTATGGATTTCCATTTAATTTCATTAAATTTGCCCGATTATAACACCCAACGAAAACATGGCAAAGGTCATCGCATTAGCCAACCAGAAAGGGGGCGTGGGCAAAACCACCACGGCGATCAACCTGGCGGCGTCGCTGGCGCTGCTGGGCAAGAAGGTGCTGCTGCTGGACGCCGATCCCCAGGCCAACGCCACCTCGGGGCTGGGCTTCGGCATCAACCTCGACGGCATCTATGCGTGCGTCACCGGGGCCCGCACGCCGCAGGAGGTGATCCTGCGCAGCGGGGAGGTCAAAAACCTCTGGGTGCTCCCCTCGAGCATCGACCTGGTGGCCGCCGACACCGAGCTGCCGAAGATGGAAAACGGACACTATGTCATCAAGGGGATCGTCGATGCCGTGCGCGACCGCTTCGATTACGTGTTCATCGACTGCTCCCCCTCGCTCGGATATACGACCGTGAACATCCTCACGGCCGCCGACTCGGTGCTTATCCCCGTGCAGTGCGAATACCTCGCGCTGGAGGGTCTGAGCAAGCTGCTCAACACGGTAAAGCTGGTCAAGGGCGGCCTGAATCCCGGGCTGGAGATCGAGGGCTTCGTGCTGACGATGTACATGCGCAACCGCCTGAACAACCAGGTGGCCGCCGAGGTGCGGGCGCACTTCGGCGAGCTGGCCTACGACACAATAATCCAACGCAACATCCGTTTGGGTGAAGCACCCTCCCACGGCAAGCCGGTGATTCTCTACGACGCGGGCGCCGTCGGGGCGGCCAATTACCTCACGCTGGCCAAGGAGTTTCTCAAACGCAACCGCAAGGCACGAAAAACCACGCAGACAACATGAAACAGAAAGGATTAGGAAGAGGACTGGACGCCATTTTCGGCAGCGAGAAACCCGACGCGCGGCTTCGGCCGATGACCGAGATGGCCGAGATCGCCTTAACGGATATCGTGCCCAACCCAACGCAGCCGCGCAGCCGCTTCGACGAGGAGGCGCTCGACGAGCTGGCCGACTCGATCCGCACGCTCGGGGTGATCCAGCCCGTAACCGTCCGGCGGCGCGACGACGGGAAATACGTCCTCATCAGCGGCGAACGGCGCTGGCGGGCTGCGCAGCGCGCCGACCTGAAGACCCTGCCCGCCTATGTGCGCGAGGTGGACGACGAGAACCTGCATGCCATGGCTCTGGTCGAGAACATCCAGCGTCAGGACCTCAACGCCATCGAAATCGCACTCGGCATGCAGCGCCTGATCGACGAGTGCAACCTCACGCAGGACGCCCTGTCCGAAAAGGTCGGCAAGAAACGCTCGACCGTCTCCAACTACATGCGCCTGCTCAAACTGCCCGATCAGGTGCAGCTCGCGCTCAAGGAGGGCCTTATCTCGATGGGGCATGCCAAGGCAATCGCCGGCGCACCCGAGGGGCAGCAGCTCCGCATCCTCAAGCGGTGCGTGAAGCGGGGCCTTTCGGTCCGTCAGGTCGAGGAGCTGGTGCGCGCACTCGTGGAGCAGGAGAGTCGCCGGGAGCCCGCCGAGGAGGAGGAATACCCCGAAACCTACATGCGGCTGGTCGAGCAGCTCGAACGTTTCTTCACCCCCGAAATCAGCATCAAGCGCGCGAAAAACGGAGGCGGCAAAATCGTCATCGGCTTCTCGGACGACGCCGAGATCGAAAAATTCATCGAACGCTTTGACAGGCGGGCCTGAGCATTGCAGGGTAGGCGGGTATGAGAGGTTGCGCTAAACTGTTCCTGTGGGCCGGAGTCCTGCTGCTGGCCGCGGCAGCCGCTCCGGTTTCGGCCCAGAGCCGCAGGGGAGTGCGCACGGTCGTCCGCGGCGGCCTCGTCTCCAAACCCGACACGCTCCGCACTGCCGTGCGGGGTGACAGCCTGCTTGCGGTGGCCGATACGCTGCTGCTGCGCGCGGACTCCCTCGCGGCGGCCGATCCCGCGGCCCTCGATTCGTTGCTGGCGCAGGGCGCACGGCTCGTTGCGGCCGATTCGCTCCCCTTCTCGACGGGGGCGGAGGCGGTCGATTCGCTCGCCTTCCCCGCACTGGCGGGGGTGCTGCCGACCGACTCGCTGGCGCTTGCGGCGGACACGGTGCGGCGCGAGAAAAGAGGGTGGCTGATGAGCGACTCGATGTCGCTGTCGAAAGTCTGCTGGATTTCGACCGTGCTGCCCGGTTACGGACAGATTTACAACAAGCAATACTGGAAGCTCCCGATCCTCTACGGAACGCTCGGCGCCTCGCTCGGGTTGTTCTTCCATGAGAACAGCCGCTACAAACCCCTGCGCACGCAGTACAACGCCATGACGCTCGAGAGTACCGACCGCACGCGCGAACTCGACTTGTTGCAGGGACGCATGATCCGCAGCAATACGCGGCGCCAGATCTACCTGGGGGCCGCCATCGCCTCCTACATCTATTTTATCGGTGACGCGGCCGTCAATTATTCCACCAACGACGTGTCGGATGTGAAGAAGGCCACCACGCTGGCCTGCATCTGTCCCGGCGCCGGCCAGATTTACAACAAAAGCTACTGGAAAGTGCCTTTCGTGGTCGGCGGCTTCGCCTCGATGATCTACTGCATCGACTGGAACAACCGGGGCTACCAGCGGTTCAAGAAGGCCTACCGCCTGCTCACCGAGTGGGAAAAGGCCTACCAGGAGCACCAGCAGGACCCCGACCGTTACCCCGACCCCGGGCAGTCGAAGGACGAGTTCCGGGGCCGCATCCCCGCCAAGTCCCTCAAAACCTATAAGGACAGCTACCGTCGCAACCGCGACCTGTGCATCATCATCACGGCGGGTCTTTACGTGTTGCAGATCGTCGATGCGCACGTCGATGCCCACCTCAAGGATTACGACATCTCCGACGACCTGTCGATGAACCTCGAGCCGAAAATCGACTACACCTACATCCCCGGTGCGGGCGGTCACCGTCCCGTTTACGGATTTAACCTCAGCCTGAAATTCTGACCATGAAGCGAACGCTCTGCCTCCTTTTCGCCCTTCTGCTTTTGCTCCCCGATGCGGGCGCCAATCCGTCCGACAAACGGCGCAAGCGCAACCGGCCCCAGGTCGAACGGCAGGCTGCCGCCTTACGGCCCGAAATGACCGAGCCCGAGCCCGAAACGGAGATCACGGAGGAGGTGCCTGCGCCCAACAGTTGTTCCTACGACGTACACCTGCCGACCGACCTCACCCCCGCACAGACCGACTCGCTCGTGGCCGTATGGCGCGAGCAGCAGACGCTCTGCGCCTTCGACCGCTTTTTCAGCGACTACATCGACCCCGCATCCGCGGCCCCTTCGGTCGATACGCCGGATTCGGTCTTTATCGGCCGCCTGCGCTCGCTCGCCTCGCCCGTGCAGCTTCCCTACAATCCGATCGTCAAAGGGTATATCGCCCGCTATGTCGATACCCGGTTCGGCACGATGAGCCGCATCCTGAGCATGGCCCAGTACTACTTTCCCATCATCGAGGATGAACTCATCAAATCCGACCTGCCGGTCGAATTGCGGGCCCTCCCGATCATCGAGTCGGCCCTTTCGCCCAATGCCGTCTCCCCGATGGGCGCTGCGGGACTGTGGCAGTTCATGCCCACCACCGGTAAAAGCTATGGTCTGGAGGTCAATTCACTGGTCGATGAGCGCCGCGACCCGGTGCTCTCGACCCGTGCGGCCTGCCGCTACCTGAAAGACCTCCACGCCATCTACGGCGACTGGACGCTGGCTATCGCGGCTTACAACTGCGGCCCGGGCAATGTCAATAAGGCGCTCGCCCGCTCCGGCGGCGGACGGACGTTCTGGGATATCTACGACTACCTGCCTTACGAAACGCGCGGTTACGTACCCGCCTTCATCGGCGCCTCCTATGCTTATGCCTACCACCGCGAGCACGGCATCGAGTTCTCCAAACCGCCCATGCCGCTGGCCACCGACACCGTGCGGATCGATCGTCTGTTGCACCTGGGCCAAATCTCCTCCACCATCGACGTGCCGCTGGAGACGCTGCGCACGCTCAACCCCCAATACAAACTCGACATCATCCCTGCGACGAACAAGACCTATACGCTGGTGCTGCCCCAGCGGTGCGTTTCGGCCTTCATCGCCCACGAACCCGAGATTTTCAGCAAGGATTCGACCTACCTCAAAGAGTATATCGACCCGGCCAACATCGACCGAAAGCGGGTCGAGAGCACGGCCGTGATCTATACCGTGAAAAGCGGCGATACGCTCGGAGCCATCGCCCGGCGCTATCATGTCAATACGGCGCAGTTGATGAAGTGGAACCGCCTGAAGAATGCCCATAAACTGCGCATCGGGCAAAAGCTGCGCATCGAACGTCGCCTATGATCCCGCACGGCGGACACGAGCTGATCGCAGCCCCCGCCACCCCCACGGGCGGCGCGTTGGCGGTCGTGCGACTGAGCGGCGAGGGAGCGATCGCCTGCTGCGACCGGCTTTTCCGGGGCCGCAGGCCACTTTCGGATGCGCCGGCCGGCAGCGTGCGCTTCGGGACGATATGCGACGGCGAACGGATGGTGGACGAAGTGCTGGTCACGCTCTTCCGCGCCCCGCACTCCTACACCGGCGAAGAGATGGCGGAAATTTCCTGTCACGGCTCCGCCTATATCGTCTCCGAAATCCTGCGACTGCTCGCCCGCGAGGGGGCTCGTCCCGCACAGGCGGGGGAGTTCACGGCCCGGGCATTCCTGGCGGGTCGTCTCGATCTTTCCCAGGCCGAGGCGGTTGCCGACCTTATCGCCTGCGACTCGGCCGCCTCGCACGCCCTGGCCGCAAATCAGATGCGGGGCGGTTACTCCGACGCGCTTGCCGCGCTGCGAGGCGAGCTGCTGCGACTGACCTCCCTGCTGGAGCTGGAACTCGACTTCTCGGAGGAGGACGTGGAGTTTGCCGACCGGACAACCCTCCGGCAGACCATGCTGCGCATCGACACCGAAATCCGTCGCTTGGCCGACAGCTTCGCGCTCGGTAATGCCATCAGGGAGGGAATCCCCGTAGCCATTGCGGGAGCGCCCAACGTCGGCAAAAGTACCCTGTTGAACCGCCTGCTGGGCGAGGACCGGGCACTGGTCTCCGAGATCGCCGGCACCACGCGCGATACGATCGAGGAGCGTCTGAATATCGACGGCGTGCTCTTCCGCTTCATCGACACCGCCGGCCTGCGCACGACCGGCGACCGGCTCGAGCAAATGGGAATCCGGCGTACCCGCGCCGCCCTTGCGGGTGCGAAAGTCGTCCTGCACCTGCTCGACGCAACCGCCCCGGATGACGGGCCGATCCCCGTCGAACCCGGCCAGATTTATCTTCCGGTCGTGAATAAAACGGACCTGCGCATCCCTGCAAAGATGCCTGCCGGTGCCCTTGCCATCTCCGCCAAAAAGGGTGCGGGCATCGACGCTCTGCTTGCCCGGCTGCGTTCCACGGTCGATACCGCGGCCGTTTATCACGGCGACGCCGTCGTCTCCAACAGTCGCCACTACGAAGCCCTCGTCCGAGCGCACGAAGCCCTCGTCCGTGCCCTCGCCGCCCTCGACGACGGCAGCCCCTCCGATCTTTTGGCCGAAGAGCTCCGCCTTGTCAATCATCATCTGGGCACCATCACCGGTGCCATCACTACCGACGAAATCCTCGGATCGATCTTCTCGAAGTTCTGCATCGGAAAATAACCTAAGAAAATAAAAGCAAAGAATATCAATCAATATGATTGTTATGGCATTGATTAAATTTCCTTTGCTGGTTCTTTGATTTTCCCACATCTGAGGTATCTTGGAGGATATGCAGATCAAACTAATCAAACGCAAGCTGAAACCAGGCGAGCATCATTGGTACTCGAATAATATATGCGATATAAGCCAATCACCTGGACGAAATTTTTTGCCTCTCGACCGAAAAACAAATAAGCCATTTCCTTTGTCCGCAAAGGTATTGCCGTCGAACGAAATCCGCAAGGTCATGCAAGTTGCTTCGCAAACCTTGCTCATATTCTTTCCGGTGGCATCGGCTTGTTGCTGCCAAAGTAAATGGCTGATTTGGAACGGCAACCCATATTTCATAATCGATTCCGCAATATTCAGACATTTCATTTTAATATAGCAGATTTTTTCATATCTTTATGGCAAATATCATCCGAACAAGATGTCCGCACACATGAATCGAATAAAAAAGGTCCTTGAAGAGAAAGGCATCAAACAGACGTGGCTGGCCGAGAAGCTCGGTAAAAGTTTCAGCATCGTCAACGCCTATGCCTGCAATCGCCGCCAACCCACCCTCGAACAGTTGTTCGAAATCGCAAGGATTCTCCAGGTTGACCCGAAAGATTTAATTGAAGGTAAAAACGAATAAAGAGATGGAAGTTCAAATTCAAGGGAACAAGATCAACTGCCCGTTGAAAGATAAATGGTTGATTGCTACTCCGGAAGAACTTATTCGACAAAGATATATTTGCCGCTTAGCAAATGAATATCAGTACCAATTGGAGCAAATGGGGCAAGAGATCACTGTTGCCAATGGGCATCGTGGACAAGGTAAAGCTCGCGCGGATATTGTCATATGGCGCTCCGTTGAAGACAAGCGAGCTGAAAAAAGTCCACTGATCGTCGTGGAGTGCAAGGCCGAAACAGTTACTATTCAAGAAGAAGATTATTATCAAGGATATAACTATGCAGCATGGGCCGGAGCCGATTTTTTCGTAACAACAAATCAAAAGGAGACGCGTATATTTCGCGTTGTCAAAGGGCATATGCCCAAACGGCTCGAAGAGATCGTCGATATTCCAAAAGCAACGGATGCTGGGAAAAAGATCAGAGAGTTGCTCAACCAAACCAAAGCGTTTACACGCGATGAATTTTCGAAACTGTTATTTACCTGTCATAATATAATCCGAAACAACGACAAATTGTCTCCGGAGGCTGCATTCGATGAAATCAGCAAGATTCTATTCATAAAAATCCGGTATGAACGAAATAATAACGATGCTCAAATCTTTTCCAAAGAGAAATTCAAGAGTTTGAAAAAAGAATTTGAAGCTATTCAATCCCGAGGTAGCCAACCGGTATATCAAATGCTGTTCGACAAGACCAAAGAAGACTTCGCCAAAGATGATCTGTTCGAACCTAATGATACGATAAAGATCAAAGAGGCGAGTTTTGAGGCTATCGTTGAAAAGTTACAAATCTATAATTTGTCCAATACGGCAGACGACGTTAAGGGTATCGCTTTCGAAAAATTCCTGGGCAAGACATTTCGGGGAGAACTCGGGCAATTCTTCACGCCTCGTACGATCGTCAATTTTATCATCGATATACTCGATCCACAAGAAGGAGAAATAATGTGTGATCCTTGCTGCGGCAGCGGTGGCTTTCTGATTCGAGCTTTCGAATATGTCCGGGAGAAAATCGAAAACGATATTCAGCGTACAAAAAATCGCCTGAAGAAGCAATTTTTAGGAGATGCTTTCGAATCGATGCCGGACAAACAAAAAGAGAGGGTATCTCAACAATTGGCCTCCTATCTCAATCAATTGAATACCGAACTCGATACGCAAAATCCAGACGGACGTATTTATAACCTTTCTCATAACTGTATCTTCGGCACGGATGCCAATCCTCGTATGGCACGTACTGCAAAGATGAATATGATTATGCACGGCGACGGACACGGTGGTGTCCATCATCACGATGGATTGCTCAACGTGAACGGAATTTTTGAAAACCGATTCGACATGATTCTGACTAACCCGCCTTTCGGGTCTCGCGTAGAAAAAACGTTATTGATTACAGATGCCGATCGCTTTGCCAATCAGGAAAAAATAACGTATTATATCAATCGTTATGGCGTCGATTATATGGATGCCATGAAACAAATTACCGATCATATCGGCACTCCTGTTCTCGGTTTATATGAAGCGGGAAAATTAAGCGGCTTGACTGAGGTGCTTTTCATCGAAAGATGTATTCGTCTGCTTAAACCGGGTGGACGCATGGGAATCGTCCTGCCCGAAGGCGTTTTGAATAACACGAATTTAAAGACTGTTCGGGAACTTTTTGAAGGAATGGCGAAAATCGTCTTGATTACCTCTATCCCGCAGGATGTTTTCATGGCATCGGGTGCTACCGTAAAACCCAGTTTGTTATTTTTCAAAAAATTCACCGACGAAGAACGCGTAAAGTTCGATAAGATAAAACAAGCTGCCACGGAAGAGGTTACGGCCAAATACAAAGAGCAGCTCGACGCACTCGATGTCTTTTTGAACGACCGAAAGAATTCTGCCAACGAGAAAAAAGCGAAACGAGTAGAAAAGCGAGCATTAGATAAAAAAATTGCGGCTGAAATTTGGGCGATCGTCAAAGAAAAGTTCGATTATACGATTCCTATCGCCCGTGTGCAGAAGGCCGGTATTACGACAACGGGAGCCGCTTGTGAAAATGAGCTGATCGATTTGGTCAAGGAATATACTCCTTATCGAAAGGAAAATCGCCTTTGGACCGCAAAAGAGTTGAATTACAGATACGAAATCGACGAAAAGAAGATCATCCGTATCGATCAAGACGGTAATACGAAAGAGTTATGTTAGAGCCGACACCTTATAAATATTTGAATTTTGTAAAGTTTCCAGAGCTTTATAACTGGAGCGTGCAATACTTGCACGAATCGAAGATTCAGTTCAACAAGAAATATCCGTTGGTACGAATCGGAGAGTTTTTGACGCGCAATAAAACGGCTGTAATTATTGAAGACGACCAAACGTATAAACGAGCAACTATTAAAGTTCGTAATGGTGGAGTATCATTACGAGACGAGGAGATTGGCATTAACATCGGCACTAAAAATCAGTTTTTAATCTCAGAAGGTCAATTTCTACTCTCAAAAATTGATGCTCGTAATGGTGCTTTTGGTGTAGTTCCCGAAGAGTTAAATGGCGGAATTATTACAAGTAATTTTTGGACATTCGATGTGGATTACACAAAAGTCAACCCGCATTATCTTACACTACTTACTACTACCGATTCTTTTATTGCATTTTGTGAGCAGGCGAGCAATGGTACAACCAATCGTCATTATTTACAAGAACCATTGTTTCTCAATATAAAAGTCCCTCTTCCTACTTTGGATGAGCAAAACAGATTAGTTGCGGAATATGTACAAAGTGAATACGCTGCTACCGACCTTTTTGCAAAAATTCTGGAGGAGACAAGGGAATCGGGACATCAACTGTTGGAAAAGTTAGGGATTTCCCCTCGGCGCAAAAAGTCAGATGAAATTTATAAAATGGCATTTATTGATTTCTCAAAACTTCGAGATTGGTGTGTAGATAGAGCAACACAGCAAGATGGGTATCAATCCACTAAATACAAAACAGCAACATTATCTGACATGGTGTTGTGTGCCGATATATTTCGGGGGAAAAATCCCAGATATGAATCTTCCGACTCCTATATTATCAATCAAAAATGTGTAAGATGGCATGAAATCGACATGTCTTTTGCTAAACCGGTAAACAGCGAGTGGTTGCAACGTGTGGATGAAGATTCTTTTACAAAAGAAGGCGATATTTTGATAAATTCCACTGGAGAAGGCACATTAGGTCGAGCTGCTGTTGTTCGTGGTGAAGCAATAGGAAAAATGTATGATAGCCACGTGCTACTTATTAGATTGAATAAATTTCTCATAAATCCAGATTTTTTAGCTGCTGTTTTCAATAGTGAATATGGTCAAGAACAAGTTAATAATGTAAAATCCGCACAATCCACCAAGCAGACTGAATTAGGTATTGGGAACTTAAAAAAAATCATATTCCCGTTACCTCCTATGAATATTCAAAATGCAATAGTGGCAGATATTGTCCGGAGCCGTCGCCAAAATGAAGAAAGACGGATATTGCGGAACTCGATCCTAAGTAATGCATTAACAAACTTCGAAACCCAAATCTTTGAATAATGATGGAATCCAATATAACCTTAGAATCACTTATAGAAGAGCAGAAAGCCCGAGTATCTCAGTTGAAATATGAGCCAGATCCTCCTGGAGGTTGGGGCGTTGCGTACCATTATTATGACAACAATGATTCGTATCAAAAATGGCTCGCTACTACAAAACGATTTATTGGTATAAATTTTCCCGACGATAAAGATGTTGCAAAATTCGAAGCTATAAGCCAAGAGGAGTTAGAACCAGAACAACAGAAGAAATTATTGGCTATTCTTGAAGCATTTGCATCATTACCAATAATTATTCCAGATTCTCGTATTGCACGAAAAAGGCGCGATGCAATTAACGTTACAGCTACGATCAACAACTCGAACAGTCAGTCACAAAATCAGACACAAACCATAGCGGTCGATTTATTTCTGGAAGTGATTAAAGACGATCTGACTGGACGGCAAATAAAAGAGTTGAAGGAGGTCGTCGCAGCATCGGATGGTGATCTACAAAAAGCCCGACCAGGAATCATTGTGAAACTGAAATCTTTCGGAGCGGATGTAGCCTCTAACGTTGTCGCCAACCTAATTACGAACCCGGCAATTTGGACCTTATTATAAATTAAAGTCCGACCAGCTAAATAAATGAGATCATGGCTAAAACTCTTTTCGAAATACTCCGGAAACAAACCGAAATCGCAAACAGACTGGAAGCGGCGACGCGAAAAGTTATCCCTGAAATACCCATTATGCAGTTTCCGGAAATTCCTCGTTGGAATCCAGAAATTCCTCTTATGAGTCTTCCGATAGCCCAAATGCCCATTTACAAACCGGCATTTCGGGCTGAGCACATAAGAGCTCGCGCGGCCGAAGCGCCCAAGCCCAAAAGAATAAAGCCCACAAAGCCGAATCCATATGCCGGACAATATTTTAAATTGCAGGAATTTAAGATTATTACCCGATATAAGAATCTTGAAAATTTGTATATTGATTTCCGAAATACAACCTCCTATTGCACATTCATCGGCTTGAACGGTTCGGGGAAAAGCAACGTAATAGAAGCCATAAGTGCTGTTTTCTACAGCCTTTATCGATTGGCATCATTAAGAGCCCCCAAGAAAACCGATCATTGCCCGTTCGACTATCGAATATCCTACATACACAATGAGCATTTAATCGAGATTGAGAACGGAAAAACAAAAGATGGAAAAAAAGTCACAGAAGATATTCTACCTAAAAATGTTATCGTCAATTATAGTGGAGAGGAAAGCCGCTTATGGCGACAATATTACGAACCCATTTATTCGAAGTTTTGCAGTAAACTAACGGATGAATCCCAACGGTTCGAGGCACCCCAAATGCTCTATATTGATAAATCTTGTTGGGAGATTGGGTTACTGACATTATTGTATTCCGAAAGTGAAGATACGAAAACATTTGTAAATTCTCTTTTCGGTAAAGTGCGAAGCATAGTGTTCGAATATAATACAATAGCATTCAAACATTGGGAACAAAATTTTGCCAAAGTATTTATCGATGAACTAAAGAAGCATGATTGTTATACTGTAGAAGAACTTCGAGCGCTTGTTCAGAGTATAGATTTTATCGATAGCGAAAGGACTTTGTTTCTGTTGTTATATCAAGCTACTAAACGCGACGACGACTGTTTGATCTCCAGCATTGATATCGAATTCGAGAACGGATCTAATGTGGAAGGATTGAGCGAAGGCGAAAAGAAATTGATTCTGGCCTATGCCATATTGCATATTTTGGCGACGGAAACCAGCCTAACCATGTTTGACGAGCCGGACTCGCATGTTCATATAGCTCGTAAAACGGAGTTGGTCGAATTGCTGAATACAGAAAATAGATATAGTGTCGTTTCCACACATTCACCGATCTTTATTGAAAAGATGTGCGATACAAATATCCGTTTTCTGAAAAACGGACATCTCGAGAATGTCGAAAAACTAAAACATATCGTAGAACTCAGCGGAGGTAAGGTAAATTATCTGGATGGAGCTTTTATACTCTCTTCGAAACAAGTCGTAGTTGTGGAGGGTGGTTCGGACATCAATTATATCAAACGAGCTATAGAAATTTTTAGCTCTCAAGACAGTAAGTATAACTGTTTGAAACAACTATCCTATTTACCACTGGGTGGGGCGGATCATACCGAAAATTTTTATAACGAAGTGATTGTAAAGGTATTGGAGCCTATTGAGCGAATCCTCTTTATATACGACCACGATCGTAACGGTAAAAAAGGGTGCAAAATAGTTGATAAATACAAAGCTAAGCAGCCGAAAATCAACGCTATATATTATCAGCCAGATTACTCAAACGATATGGCAGATAACGATTGTTCTTTTTTTGTCGAGGATCTATTTCCACCCGCGTCTTATCAGAGCATATTGGATGAATTGAAAAGTATTTCTCAATACAATGTTTTCAAGAGTCGGAATCGAAGCACTTGCGAGATGATAAAAGACCATATTAGTGCTCATTATGCTGACGACTCATTCAAAGGACATTACAATAGTTTCAAGCCTCTTTTGGATTATTTAGTCGGATACTTCTTTCCGCAACCAATTGAAGTTAAAAATCCCTATTCGGAAGAAACCCTACTGCTAGGAAAGAGCGACAACATTATACAGATATACGAATCATTAAAGGCCCAAATAATGGCTCTGAATAAGAACATAACGATACATCCATTAAAACATTACATAGTATTAAAAAACAAAGAGGAACAAAATATACTTTCAATTGAAATACTTGTATCGAAAGTCCTTTTAATTATAAACAAAAAGAAAGGAGTGCTTTTAGATAAGGATAGTTTAACTATCGACGTGTCAAATAAAGGACATTTAGGAAGCGGTGATTATAAAATCGAAATAACATCGATTGATTACATTAAACCTGTATTAGATTTTCTGGAAGAAGAAGTATTTTAACCTTGTATAGGTACTTATGGAATGGATACTTTTGTTAAGTAAGCACATTACATCGAACTGAAGTCATAATCTGAACAATTAACCTTTACAAAGAGCTTATCGGAAAAAAATAACTCGGACTGAATAAATAATCGTAAAAAAACAGACGACACTAACCCCTGCATGCTCGACACCTCGCAGAATCTTATCGTTATCAATGGCTGCATCCGCACCGCCCAAATCGAGAACTGCCGATACGAAGCGCCCAACTGGTATTGCATCGAATTCGCTGGCAACCCGAAAAAATATGCCTATGGTGTTGATAAGGTGCTGTGGTTGAAGAATCCCGAATCGCTCGACCCGGCGGTTTACCGGTTGGCCCACAACGGCCGACGATTGACGAATATTGCGGCGATATTCAGATTTCGACACTCGACGCAAACCTACTGGCATATCCGGTTCGAGAACGGTACCGAAAAAAGCTACAAAGGCTCTGACTTGCAGGTAACCGGCTCGTGTCTGGCCGATCCTGTTACTAATAATATCTTCCAATACCTGCAACATGTCGCTTCTGCCACTGTCCTGCCGGGCGACGACGGAGCGGCACTACTGGCCAGACAGTACGACAAAGTACGGTTCGTGTCGGATGAAACGGCGTTGGCGGCCTATCTCAATCCCGGTCTTTTCAAGCCTCAAACATATGCGAAAAGGCGGTTGATCTATCCGTTCGGCAGCAATGCGAGCCAATTGAAAGCAGTACAAAAAGCTTTCGAGCATTCGGTCAGTGTCATTCAAGGCCCTCCCGGAACAGGCAAGACGCAAACCATTCTGAACATCGTTGCCAACATCCTCGTTGCCGGAAAAACGGTGTTGGTCGTCTCGAACAACAACTCGGCGACCGACAACGTACTGGAGAAACTCAACAAATATGAGTTCGGTTTTCTCGCCGCGCCGCTCGGCAATTCAGATAACAAACAGCGTTTTATTGAGAGGCAGGAGAGCGAAAAGCACTATCCGGAAGCATTCGCTTCTTGGCGCGCTGACGAGGCGAATCAGCCTGAATTTCTCGAACAGATTGACCGGCAGATCGAGCTATTGAATAATTTGTTTGCCAAGCAAGAGCGACTTGCCATCGCCCGGCAGGAGTTGCATGCGTTGGAAACGGAACGGCGTCATTTCGAGCGGGAGATCGGAGTTTCTGATTATAAAATCGCGTTGCGAAAACCCGGCAGCATTCTCCGTCTGACCCGATTGTGGCTCGGCCTGCAACAATTCGCCGAAGACACCGCTTTCCATCCCGACTTTTTTGGCATTATGCGGCATAAACTCCGCTGGATTGCCATTCGGCTTCGTAGCCGACAGCTGCTCAAAGGGCTATCGCGCGACTTTTTCCGACGCGACTTATCTGCTATTGTATCGGATTTGCAAGCAGCTATCTACAATGCGAGATACCAAGTGTTGCGTGCCGAAATTGCAGAATTGGAAGCATCTATTACATCGCAGAATGTAGAGGAACAGACGAAGCTACTCTCCGGATGGTCGATGCAGCATCTGAAAAACGCGCTCCATCGCAAATACGGAACGGATCATCCCAAGCCGTTTTTTCGTTCCGAAGATCTCTATTTACGGGCACAGGAGGTATTAGACGAATACCCCATCGTGCTGAGTACCACATTCTCGGCCCGCAACTGTTTGTCGCCCGAAACAATATACGATTATCTCATCGTGGACGAGGCGTCGCAGGTGTCGATCGAAACCGGCGCATTGGCATTATCCGTTGCCCGAAATGCTGTCATCGTCGGCGACTCCATGCAACTGCCGAATGTCGTCACATCTGAAGCCCGACTTAAACTCAACGAAATAGCCGGACAATTCACCATACCTGAACGCTACGATTGCTCCCGTAACAGTTTTTTGGAATCCGTTTGCCGCACGATTTCCGGCGCTCCCCAAACCCTGCTGAAAGAGCACTATCGCTGTCATCCGAAGATCATCGACTTCTGCAACCGGAAGTTTTACGGCGGCAATCTCGTTATTATGACCCGCGACAACGGCGAATCCGAGGTCATTTGCGCCGTTAAAACGGTTGAAGGTAATCACGAACACGGCCACGTAAACCAACGCGAAATCGACGTCATCCGAAAGGAAGTACTACCGACTCTTTCGTATGAAACCGAAAATATCGGGATCATAGCTCCATATAACGCACAAGTCGATGCGTTGCGACAACAAATTGGCTCGACGGTCGATATAGCAACGGTGCATAAATTCCAAGGACGCGAAAAGGATGCGATCGTCATGTGCACCGTCAACAATCAAATATCCGACTTCGTCGATGATCCCAATCTGCTGAACGTTGCCGTTTCGCGGGCCAAACAAAAGTTCTGCCTGGTCGTGACCGGCAATAAGCAGCAAAAGAGCGGTAACATCAGCGACCTGCTTGCCTACATAGAGTACAACAACTTTACGGTTGCCGAAAGCAAAATCCATTCGATTTTTGACTACCTCTACAAGCAATACACCGAAGCCCGGATGGCCTATTTGGCCATGCGCAAACGGATTTCCGAATACGATTCCGAGAATCTGACTTATGCTTTGATTAAGGATATTTTATTTAGCCATGCAGCCATGCGGCACCTCGACGTGGTGTGCCATCTGCCTTTGCGAATGCTGATCCGCGATTTTTCGCTGCTCGACGAGAGCGAACGTCGATATGCAGGAAACGGCCTTACGCACGTCGATTTTCTGATTTACAACCAGGTCGGCAAACAACCCGTGCTCGTCATCGAGACCGACGGTCGTGCCTATCACCGCCAAGGTTCCCGACAAGAGGCACGCGACAGGATGAAAGACCGCATATTGGAACTCTACGGCATCCCCTGCGAACGCCTATCGACCGCCGAAAGCAACGAACAGGAACGGATCGAAACCAAATTGAAAGAAATTTTACACCTGAATTACATCCTGCCGGAAAAATAACAACCCTTATCGTAATCCAATTCTTTTGCCCTTTAGAATACTTTTTATATCTTTGAAATATAAAATCATCTTTATGGCAATTCCTAAATTTGATGAGTTAAGAGAGCCTGCCCTGAGACTGCTCAGCAGTAGCGACACAATGAGGACTAAGGACTTTATTGCTCCTTTGGCAAAGCATTTCAACCTCACCGAAGAGGAAGTCAACAGAATGTATCCAACGGGTAATGCTCACATTTTCTATGATCGAATGACGTGGGTGCTGAGCTATTTTTTCATGGCCGGTCTCGTTGAAAAGCCGAAAAGGGGAGTGTATAAAATTACGCCGAAGGGCAGAGAGCTGCTAAAAACACCGGACAAAATAAATGAATACGTGCACAAAGCAGTAGCCGCACGAGAGACGAAGGGAAAGCAGACCAAGAAAAAAGATGTCGAGCCGGAGGTATATGCGGATTTAGGCAATCAAACTCCCCAGGAGCAATTGTTGGAGTCGTACAACAACATCCGAAAGAATGTTTATTCAGACATCCTGACCACCATCTTAAGCAAAACTCCTGCTGAGTTTGAAAAACTGGTTGTAACATTACTCCAGAGAATGGGGTATGGCGGCGAGATCAAGGATTCGGGGATTGTCACGAAAGCATCGAACGACGAGGGGATCGACGGAATAATCAAGGAAGACATACTCGGCTTTGGGCGAATTCATATTCAAGCCAAACGCTATAAACTCGATAGCTGCATCGGCAGAGAAGATATACAGAAATTCGTGGGTGCTATTGCTTCCAAGACCAACAAGGGTGTCTTTATAACCACATCCTATTTCTCGAAGGGGGCAATCGATTATGTCAAAAATCTTCACAGCTCAACTACCATTGTGCTTATCGATGGAGAGAAATTGGCCGAATATATCTACGATTATGGCTTGGGTATGCAGATAGAGGATACGCTGCATATTAAAAAACTCGATGCCGATTACTGGGACAGTATGAAAGACGATGAAAAATCGTAGTTTTTACCATTTCGTTCCCTTATGTACCCCGAAAGTCACGATCCGTTAAAACGAATAGTTTTCAGCATCGAACGTATGTACGGAACGATGCTATTGCATTTTTAACAGACAAGCGGGCTTCAGCTGTCCGATTCCGTGAAATCGAAGCGCAATTGTACGCTTTCGGTGCAGGCTTCGGGGCTGTTACCCACCGTCAGGCCGATCAACCGGACTTTGCAACCCCCGAAATCGACGGCCGAGAGCAGCTCTTCGGAGACGCGGCTGAGCGTTTCGACGCAATCCACGGGGGCGGCGAGCGTTCTGGAGCGGGTGATCTGCCGGAAGTCGCCGAACTTGAGTTTCAGCACGACCGTCCTGCCCCGGAATTCGTGCCGCATCAGACGGCTCCATACCTCCTCGCGCACCCCTGCCAGCTCCGACAACAACGTTTTGCGGTCGTCGGTGTCCTGCGAAAAGGTCGTCTCGGCACCCAGGGACTTGCGTATCCGGTCGGGCGTCACCTCACGGTCGTCGATGCCCCGGGCATAGCCGTAGTAGCTGTGCCCGGCTTTCCCAAAATGGCGCACCAGCTCCATCTCGTCCCACATCCGCAGGTCGGCGCCCGTGCGGATCCCCAGGCGGTGCATCTTCGCTGCCGTCACTTCGCCTATGCCGAAAAAACGCTCGACGGGAAGGCCTGCGACGAACGGTTCGATCTGTCCGGGCGGGATGGTGAAAAGCCCGTCGGGTTTGCGGTAGTCGGAGGCGATCTTCGCCAGCATTTTGTTCACGGAGATGCCGGCCGAGGCCGTAAGCCCTGTTTCCGCAAGAATGCGGCCTTTGATTTCGCGGGCGACGAGCGTGGCTGAGCTCGCATGCGAGACATCGAGAAATGCCTCGTCGAGCGACAAGGGCTCCACCAGCTCGGTATAATCCCGTAAGATGCCGCGGATCTGCAAGGAAACGGCCTTATACACGTCGAAACGAGGCGGTACGAAAATCAGATCGGGGCAGAGGCGCCGGGCCAAGGCGGACGAGACGGCCGAATGGACGCCGAACGGCCGGGCTTCGTAGCTCGCGGTAGCGACCACGCCCCGGGGACCGTCGTGTCCCACGGCGATCGGACGGCCCCGCAGCTCGGGTCGGTCCCGCTGTTCCACGGATGCGTAGAAGGCATCCATATCGATGTGTATGATTTTTCGATGCGGCATGACAGGGCTTTGTGACCACAGCGCAAAGATAATGACAAAATGTTTTGTGACCCGTTGAAGAATTGTCGGCCCGCTGCCGGGAGCGAGGCGGACGAGCGGTGCGGCGGCGACCCGTTGCCGTGCGGACAAGGGGCGAAAAACCCGGATGGCGATTCACGTCGCGTATTTACCGGCATCGATCGGGAAACGGCCGGGAAACATCGTGTCGGGAGGACGAACGATGACCGCGGAGGGGTTGCAAACGATCGGGTCTGGATGAAAATCGTCGAGGCACCAGTTATCCGGTGCCTCGACGATGCTCGTAAATAAGCCCTTACTTCAGCACATCGAAGAATTTGGGTGCCGGTTTGAATGCGGGGATATTGTGTTCGGGGACAATGAGCGTCGTATTTTTCGAGATATTGCGGGCTACTTTGCGTGCGCGTTTCTTCACCTGGAACGTACCGAAACCACGCAGATAGACGTTGTTCTTCTTGCCGATGCTCTCTTTCACGCTCTCCATAAACGACTCGACGACCGTCGATACGATTGCCTTGTCGATGCCGGTGGATCTCGAAACCTCACCGACGATTTCTGCTTTTGTCATAGTTGTAATCGATATTTATAAGTGGTGGAGCAAAGATAAACACAAAATCGGATAATCCAATGATTCAGGGCGCAGATAACGTGCAGGCCCTCAGCAAAGAGTTGAAAAAGAGCGGCCGGATGCACCCGGGAGGAATCCCGCGCGGCCGCTGCGGAGGGCGCATCACGATGCCGAAAGTCCGGTTAGGGCAAAGCGGATTTTATGTAATCAACTGATTATGCAATGATTGGTGGATACATCGGCGCAAAGAAGACGATTTGGCAGCGCACCGGATGAAAATGGAATACGTTTTGCTGTATCCGCAATGAAATTTATAACTGAATTCATCACATTATGAAAAAAATCTTACTTCTTCTGGTTTGTGCGGCAGCCGCCTTCTCGGTAAGCGCAGCGCCCCAAAAGGTCGATTTCGACAAACTGCCGAATAACTCGCAGGAGTTTATCCAGAAAAATTTCCCCCGCGAAAAGGTGAAAAACGTGGAGATGGACCGCGAAGCTTCGTGGGACAAGTACACCGTCTATTTCAACAGCGGCAACCAGATCTCCTTTGAGGGCGGCAGCGGCGACTGGTCGCGGATCATCATGAAGAACGGCCCGGTGCCCGCAACCGTGATTCCCGTGAAGATCAAGACCTTCGCAGGCGGCAAGTATCCCGGAATGAACATCGTGATGCTGGAGACGACCGCCGACGGCTACAAAGCCGGTCTTGCGGATGGCACGTTCCTCTATTTCGACAAGGACGGCAACTATACCAAAGCCACGAAATAGCGTTTCGGTCCTTTTTCCAAAGGCGGTTCTGCAGAGAGCCGCCTTTTTTCGTTCCTCTGTCCGCCCGGGTTCCTTTGCCTTGGGTCTTCCGTCGGACGGAGATCACACCTGTACGCCGGCTATGCTTCGCCGGAGGGGGCCGGGAGGCTGTCGGTCTCTTCCACGTCGCAACCGGAGAAATGGAAGTCGGTGCGGGCCCGCTCTTTCGGGAAGAGGAAATAGGTGCACGACGCCTGCGTGCAAAGCTCGCCGTCCGGGTTGGCGATGCGCACGTCGATGCGCACCAGGTTGCGTCGCTGCTCCCCGACACGGGCCCGCAGGTCGATCCATGCGTCGGTGGTGCGCACGGGGCGAAGGTAGCGGACCTCCATCTTCGACGTCACGCCGCTGGTCTGGAACTTGCGGAATACCACCCAACTGCTGATCTCGTCGGCCAGCGTCGCCTGAATCCCTCCGTGCAGGGTATTCACCCAACCCTGGTACTCCGGACGGGGCCGCCAGCGGCAAACCACCTCCTCGCCGTCCTCGTAAAATTCCATCCTCAGGCCGCACGCATGGTCCGGATCGCAGCCGTAGCAGTGGTACCCGTCCACGCCCTGCCAGGGGTTGATGATCTTTTTCATCCGTTTATCCGTTCTATGATACGCAAAAATAAACATTCCCGGGAATAGTTCCAAGAGTTGTCGGCAGAGCGGGTGGCCTGCCGGATCGACACGTCCCGGGGCGGTTTTCCGCCTGTATCGACGAGGGCCGGGAAAGGGCGGGGCAGGTTATGCCGCCGACGCGATTGGTCGGTGCGGGAAACGGGGTTGCGGTTCCGTGCTTGCAGAAAGGAAGATCGGCAGGCGCTTTGCAGCGCTCGGGGAAGTTTGTATCTTTGGGCAAACAAATCCTTTGCAAGCCATGAAGACTTTTATTCAGCGATGGATCGACGACCTGCTGCTGTGGCTGGGGCTCAGTTCCGAGCAGGCCGACGTGACCGACCAGTGGGCGGCATTCGTGGTGGTGCTGCTCGTCGCCGTGCTGGTGGCGCTGATCTGCCGTTTCCTGCTGCTGCGCGTGGTGCGGCGCATTGTCCGCCGTACCCGTGTGACGTGGGACGACATCATCTTCAACGACAAGGCGCTCAAGCGGTTCAGCCACCTGCTTGTGCCGCTGATCCTCTACATCATGCTGCCCGCGATTTTCCCCTCGGACGCAGGTGCGCGTCATGTGATGGTGCGCCTGACGCAGGTGTATATCGTCGTGGCGATCCTGCGGCTGCTCAGTACGTTCATCCGTGCCGTCTTCGACATCGCAGCCAATCGGAGGGCCTGGCAGGGCAAGCCGATCAAGGGACTCCGGCAGACGGGGCAGGGGATCGTGTACCTGATCGGCACGATCCTGATTATTTCGATCCTGCTCAACCGCTCGCCCGCGATTCTGCTGACGGGGTTGGGCGCCTCGGCAGCCGTGTTGATGCTGATTTTCCGGGACAGCATCCTGGGCTTCGTATCGGGCATCCAGCTTTCGGCCAACGACATGCTCAAGGTCGGCGACTGGATCGCCATGCCCAAATACGGGGCCGACGGCACGGTGGAGGAGGTGTCGCTCACCACGGTCAAGATCCGCAACTGGGACAATACGATCGTCACGCTGCCGCCCTACCTGCTGGTGAGCGACTCGTTTCAGAACTGGGAGGGGATGCGTGCCTCGGGCGGCCGCCGTGTCAAAAGGTCGGTCAATATCGATATGGCCAGCGTAAAATTCTGCAACAGCGATATGCTCGACCGTTACCGGGGGATCGGACTGCTGAAGGAGTACATCGAGCAGACCGAGCGTCGGGTGGCGGAGTACAATGCCGCGCACAACATCCCGCCCGAACGGTCGGGTGTGGATGGGATGCACCAGACCAACCTGGGGGTATTCCGCGCCTACCTGGTCAATTACCTCAAAGACCTCGAAACGGTAAATAAGAACATGACGCTGATGGTGCGGCAGTTGCAGCCGACCCAGACGGGCCTGCCCATGGAGCTCTATTTCTTTACCAATACGGTCGAATGGGTGGCTTACGAAGGCATCCAGTCCGACGTGTTCGACCATGTGCTGGCCGTGGTGCCGACCTTCGATCTGCGGGTATTCCAGAATCCTTCGGGCAGCGATGTGGAACGGCTGTCCCGTCTCACCTCCACGCAACGCAACGTCTGACGCGATGAAACCCCGGATTCTGATTACGAGTCGGCTTTTCGACGAATCGTTCGCCGCACTGGAGCGCGAATGCGAGGTGATCCGGCCCGACAGGGCGCCTTTCACCCCCGAAACGGCGGCTCCGTTTCTTCCGCATATCGACGGGCTGATTCCCACGCAGGCTTTCCGGGTAACGCGTGAGGTGATCGACCGCTCGCCCCGTCTGCGGATCGTGGCCAACTTCGGGACGGGAACCGACAACATCGATGTGGCCTATGCCACCGAGCGGGGCGTGGTGGTCGCCAATACGCCCGACCCGGTGGTCGAGCCGACGGCGGAACTGGCTTACGGGCTGCTGCTCGCGGCGGCGCGGGGGATCGTTCGTCTCGACCGGGGTGTCCGCGACGGGAGCGTGAGGGTCAGCGTGATGCGCAACCTCGGCACGACGCTGCGCGGCAAGACCCTCGGCATCGTCGGGTATGGCCGCATCGGGCAGGCTGTGGCCCGCTATGCACATGGGTCGGCGATGCGGATTCTCTACTTCAATCGTCATCCGCTGACGGCAGACCGGGAACGGGCGCAGGGGGTGTGCTATGCCCCGCTGGACCGATTGTTGGCCGAGGCCGATTTCGTGACCCTGCATACGCCGCTCACGGAGCAGACGCGCCATCTGATCGGAGCGCGCGAACTGGGGCTGATGAAGCCGACGGCTTTCCTGATTAACACCTCACGCGGCGGGGTGGTGGACGAACGGGCGCTGACGGAGGCTCTGCGTGCCGGCCGGATTGCCGGTGCGGGGTTGGACGTCTTCGAGACCGAGCCGCAGATTCCCGAGGAGCTCCGGACGCTGGACAACGTGATCCTCACGCCCCATGCCGGGACAGCGACTACGGAGGCCCGTATGGAGATGGGGTGCCGGGCTGCGGATAACATCCTGCGGTTCTTCCGGGGCGAGCCGGGGATCACGCGGGTAAACTGAACGCTGCTGCCGGAGAAGGGCGAATCCGTCTTTGTCAGTCTGCCGGCATCTTCCGGCCTTTTTCAGAGCAGAAACAGGAGCATCACCTGCACGATCACCACGCGCAGGAACATGCAGATCGGATAAACGGTGGCGTAGGTGACCGAGGGGTTGTCGCCCGGGATGGTGTCGTTGGCATAGTTGAGGGCCATCGGGTTGGCCATGCTGCCGCACAGGATGCCCGTCACCGAGCCGAAATCTAGCCCGAGCAGCCGCATCGACCCCCATGCCACGAGCACCACGGGAACGAACGTGACGAGGAAACCCAGCGCGAGCCACAGGGCCCCTTCGGGCCGCATGACGGTGGCGAAGAAGCTTGCGCCGGCATCGAGCCCCAGGCAGGCGAGGTAGAGCGAAAGGCCCAGCGCCCGCAGCATGAGGTTGGCGCTCTGGGTGGTGTAGGTAATCATGTGGAGCCGGGGACCGAAGGTGCCCATCAGGATGCCGACCACGATCGGGCCGCCGGCCAGCCCCAACCGCACTTCGAGGCTGAGGCCCGGCACGGCCAGGGGCACGCTGCCGAGTACGAGTCCCAGGATGAGACCGATGAAAACCGAAACCAGGTTGGGCTCGTTGAGGCTCCGCACGGCATTGCCGAGGATTTTCTCGACGTTGTGCACCGCCGTCGCCTCGCCCACGACCGTCAGGCGGTCGCCGAGCTGGAGCGTGAGGTCGGGGGTGGCCAGAAGTTGCACGCCCGAGCGGTAAACGCGGCTGATGTTGATGCCGTAAAGGTTTCGCAGGCGCAGCGAGCTGAGCTTGCGGCCGTTGATTTCGGGGCGGGTGACCAGGATGCGCTGCGAGATAAGCTGCCGGTCAACGGCGTTCCAGTCGATGTCGCGCGTGTTCCAGTCCTTTTTCTCCTGCCGTCCGAAGATCAGGTGCAGGGCCTCCACCTCCTGCGGCGAGGTGACGATAAGCAGGTGGTCGCCCTCTTGCAGGGTGGTGTCCGACGTGGGGATCGACACGCGCCCCTCGCGCCACAGTCGGGAGATGACGAATCGGTGGTGGCTGTGGAGGGCTACGTCGCGGATGCTTTTGCCGAAAATCGCCGGATTGGTGGCGCGGAATTCGGCGATAAAGACATTTTTCGCGTGGTCGGCGTCGGGCGAGGGAAGATCCGAGGGACGGACGACAAACCGCCGGAGCAGGGCGATGGCCAGGATGACCCCCACCACTCCCAGCGGGTAGGCTACCGCGCATCCGAGGGCTGCGCCGTTGCTGTCGAAGTTCATCTGCTTGAGGGCCTGCTGCGCGGCGCCCAGGGCGGGTGTGTTGGTGGTGGCACCGCACAGGATGCCCGTCATGTCGGGCAGCGGGACGCCCGCTACTCGCCCCAGGACGACGGCCAGAAGCGTACCCAGCACCACCACGCCCAAGGCCGGAGTGATGAGCCGCAGTCCGCCCGTGCGCAGGGAGCTGAAGAATCCCGGTCCGACCTGCAGGCCGAGGGCATAGACGAAGAGGACGAGGCCGAAACTTTCGGCGAAGTTGAGCATCTGACGGTCGATGCTCAGGCCCAGGTGCCCGGCGACGATGCCGACGAAGAAGATGAACGCCGATCCGAGCGAGATGCCCAGGAAGCGTATCTTGCCCAGTCCGATCCCGACGGTAGCGATCAGCGAAAGGACGACCACGGCCTGCAGAGCCGAGTGCGCCGTGAAAATATCCGTAAACCACGTCATGCGATAACCAACCTGTGCGACGGCAAAAGTAGGTCAAATTTTCGGTTTTGCCGCGAAAACGTCCGAATATTCCGCTGCGCAGCGGGGTGCGGACGCGTCGGGTCGCTGCCGTTTGGCGGGAAATCGTTATTTTTGCTGCGATGAAAGTGTTGTTGATCCTGCTGGGCGGCCTGTCGCTGGCGCTGGGTATTGTCGGAATCTTCCTGCCGGTGCTCCCGACGACTCCGTTCCTGCTGCTCACCGCCGCACTCTGGTGCCGGGGCAGCGAGCGGCTGTACCGTTGGCTGCTGGCGCAGCCGCAACTGGGAAGTTACATCCGCAATTTCCGGGAACACCGCGCCATCCCACGGCGGGCTAAGGTCGTGACCGTGGCGCTCGTGTGGATTTCGTTGATCTACTGTGCCATCGCTGTGACGAAGCTCTGGTGGCTCCGGGCGCTTTTCCTGCTGATCGCCGCCGGCACTACCTGGCATATCCTCTCCTACCGCACGTTGGAAAAAGATGCGCCTGCCGAGTAAGGCGTAACGCTTCTGCCGGGGCAGCGAGCGGATCGCGGGGCCATCGGATAGTGCGGCATGTTTCCCCGCCGCACTTCGCTGCAGGATGCTTCTGCCAAAGGGGTATTCGGGCTTTGCCGGGCAGAACGTGCGGCTCCGGGGCGGCCGGGTTTTTACCTTCTCTCCGTGCGGCGAAAGCGGCAGCAGGCCGGACGGGTTGTCTTTGAAACGCCTGCCTCCCGCCCATCCGCTCTCTCAGAGCGAAAGCGGCGCCCCGCCGTAGAAATCGAGAATCTTGGTGCGGAGGATGAACTCGTACTTAGCCTGCACCAATTCCGAGGCGGCTTTCTCCATGCGTGTCTTGGCGTCGTTGTAATCGAACACGGTCGAGCGGCCTGCGGCGGCTTTCTGCTCCTCGTAAGCGAAGGCGATGCGGGCCGATTCGAGTGCATTGCGGGCGGAGCGGTACTTGTCCCATGCTGCGCGGGCGGTGTAAAATGCCTGCTCGATCTCTTTGCTCAGGGCTTGCTCGGCCTCGGTAAGCGTGAGTTGCTGGTTGCGGTAACCGATGTCGGCCGTCCGGATGCTGTTGCGCGTGGCCATGCGATTGAATATCGGAATATTGACCGACAGGCCGATGTACTCGCTGCTGTTGTTGCGGATTTGCGACCAGAAGGATTCCGTGGTCCAGTTGGAAGGCCCTTTGTAGTATTTGTAGGCGTTGGTGCCGTAACCTCCGGTAAGGGTAATTTGCGGCCACCGGTCGGCCCGCGCAAGCCGGATGGCTTCGCTGCTGCTGGCAAGGCGCAGCTGCTCGGCCCGGATGTGGGGGCGGTTGTCGAGGGCATAGGCGGTGATCTCGGCGGGGCTGCGCAGGTGGCTCAGCGCATCGACCGCCGTGCTGTCCAGGTCGGGATCGACGATGTCAAACCCCTCGGCGCTCGGCCGGTTGAGGGCCTGACTCAGGTCGAGCAGCGCCAGCGACAGGTCGCCCCGGGCCTGCGTGAGCGTGAGTTCGTCTTTCGACCGGAGAGCGATGCTTTCGTACAGCGCCGATTCGGGGTTTTTGCCGTTGGCCACCAGTGCACGGCTGCGTTCGACCTGCTGGCTGCTCAGGGCCAGTTGGCTTTCGGCCACGGCGACCAGCTCCTTGTTGAAAAGCACCTGGAGGTAGAGCGACATCACATTGACGGCCACATCCTCGCGGGCCCGCTCGAAGTCGGCGACGGCCGCCCGGAGGTCGAATTTCCCGCCCGCGATCTGCCGCTTGATCCTCAATCCCTGGAATACGGGCAGGCTCGCTGAGATGCCTGCCGACCCGGTCAGCGTATTGGCGTCAATGTAGGTGTCCTGGCTCGATTTGCTGCGTCCGAATGCCATCTGGCCGTTGAGCGAAGCGCCCAAGTCGGGCAGGCGGCTCAGTTGCGCGGTGTTGAGCCTCACGCGGCTTTGTTCGACCTGGAGGGCCTGTTTCTGCACGGCGATATTCTGCTCCTGTGCGTACCGGATGCAGTCGTCGAGCGTCCAGGGGGTGCCGGGTTCCTGGGCTGCTGCCGTACCGAGCCGAAGCAGCGCGGCGCAGAGAAGGATGATACTGCGTTTCATAAGCGTCGGGGATTTTCGTTATCGTTTCGTGCCGCGTACCTTTTCGCCGGCTTCCACGCCCTGCGTGATCTCGATGTTGATGCCGTCCGAGAGGCCGATTTCGACCGGCCGCTTGTCGAAGGTCTGCTCCGGAGCCTCTTCGGGACTGGTGAGCACATAGATATAGGGTTTGGCATCCTCGAATTCGACGGCGCTTTCGGGCAGGGTCAGGATTCCTTCGCGCGAGCGGGTGAGCACCGATGCGTTGGCGCTGTACCCCGACCGCACGAACAGCGAGTCGGGAATCGTCGCGGCGGCCTTCACCTCGAACATGATGACCCCGTTGTCCTCGGTGGCCTTCGGGGCGATGTACTCCAGCCGGGCCGGGAGCGAGACGTTCTGCATGGCGCCGACGGTCAGTTGCACGGGCATCCCGCTGCTGAGTTTGCCCACGTCGGTTTCATCGACCTTGCCCCGGAAAAGCATGTCCGACATATCGGCGATGGTGGCGATGGTCGTCCCGTCGTTGAACGTGTTGGCTTGGATCACCGAGTTGCCGACTTTGACGGGAACGTCGAGCACCATGCCGTCGATGGTCGATCGGATTTGCGTGTTGCTCAGCTCCTTGTAACGCTGGGTGATGCCGTCGCGCACGATTTCGAGGTTGTCCTGGGCGTTCTGCATCTCCTCCCGGGCTTTTCCCAGCTCGGTCTGGCTCTGCTCGTACTCCTCTTTCGAGACGACCCCCTTGTCGTAGAGGGCACGGGTGCGCTCGGCCTCCTTTTCGGTCTGGGCAAGGGTGATGCGGGCCACGTTCACACGCGATTCGGCGCTGTTGAGCGACCCCATTTCCGGGATGACCTTCACGGTGGCCAGCACTTCGCCCTTGCGCACCTTGTCGCCGGCTTCGCACATCACCGCCGATACGATGCCCGAGATCTGGGGTTTGATGAGCACCTCGTCGCGGGGTTCGACTTTGCCCGTTGCGACCACGTATTGCCGGATGGTGTCGATCCGGGGCTCGACGATGGTGTAAACCACCTTGACCGGCCGGGTCTTGTTCCACAGAAAGACGAACGTCCCGAGCAGCAGCGCCGCGAACAGGACGCCGGCCGTGATCTTCAGAAATTTTTTCATATCCTCGCTGTATTATGTTGTTCTACTCTTCGCGTATCGCATCCACCGCCTTGATGCTCAGTGCTCTGACGGCCGGGATGATGCCCGCCAGCAGGCTTCCCGCCACAAGGATCGCCAGGGCGATGACCCCCGTCGAGAAGCCGATCTGGATCGGAACGTCGATCCCGTCGGGTTTGAGCCCCGGAATCGAATCGGCGACCGAGAGCACCCATACGCCCGCCGAGAGCCCGAAGATGCCGGCTGTCAGCGTGAGCGCGAAACTCTCGGAGAGGATTTGCGCGATGATCGAGCGGGGCGAGGCGCCTATGGCGCGACGGATGCCGATCTCTTGCGTGCGCTCCTTGACCAGCACGAGCATGATGTTGCTCACTCCGACGATCCCCGCCAGCAGCGTTCCGAGCCCCACGACCCAGGTCAGCAGGGCGATGCCGTTGAAAAGTCCCTTCATCTTATTGACGAAGTCGGCCACCGACATGGTCCAGGCCGCTTTCTTGTCGTCAGGCGAAATGATGTGGCGGGCGAAAACGACCTTTTTTACCGCCTCTTCGAGCTGGCTGCTGGAAACGTCGTCCCGGCCGGCCACCGTCATCATATGGATGCGTTTGCCCATGCCGAACATCTGCTGCATGAGCGACGCGGGGATGCCCACGGTCTGCTCGCCCTCGCCGAACGATACGAAATTGCTCTGGCGACGGACCACGCCGATCACTGTGAAGTAGGTGCCGTTCATGAGCAGCACTTTGCCTATGACCCCCTCGTCGCTGGCGAAGAGGTCTTTCCAGACCTGCTCGCCGATGATGCAGACTTTGCGTTTCTGGAGAATGTCGATTTCGTTGATGAACCGCCCCTTGAGAATCTTCTGCGGATTGATATGCTGGAAGTCGGGCGTGAAGCCCATCATGTTGTATTCTCCTTTGTGCTCGTTGTAGCTGCAGTATTGCATGCCGCCCCACAGGTTGGCTGCGACGTAGGTTACTTCGTCGAGTTTGCGGACCGCTTCCAGGTCGTCGTTGTCGAGCATCCACCACCGGTTGGAAGGCATCCCCTTGTAGGGTATCGAGGTCTGGACGGGCTGGACCATGAGCGTGTTGATCGCAATGCCGCCCGCTGCGGCCCGCGAGATACGTTCGAGTCCCTGTCCCGCTCCGAGCATCACGACCAGCATGAAAATGCCCCAGAAAACCCCCAGCGCCGTCATGATGCTGCGCTTCTTGTTGCGGGCGATCGTCTGCCAGATTTCGTTCCAACGGTCTGTGTCGAGGAATCTCATTTCTCCGGTTTTATTTGTTGTATCGCAGGGCGTCGATGGTTTTCAGCCGCGCGGCGCGATAGGCCGGAACGTATCCGGCGATCAGGCCCGAGAGGACGAGCACCAGCGTGGCGCTCGACACGACCGACAGGTCGAGCGTGGGATTCGTAAAGACGGTCATGTCGAATCGGCCGCCCGTTGCGGGCATCCGCTCGATCAGGTAGTTCACCCCTTCCATCACGGCGACGCCCAGCACCATGCCGATGTAGCCGAACAGGGAGGTGATGAGCACCGATTCGGTGAGGATCAGGCGGATGATCGACGAGGGTTTTGCTCCGAGGGCCTTGCGGATGCCGAATTCGGAGGTGCGCTCCGTGACCGTCACGAGCATGATGTTGCTCACCCCCACCACGCCCGTGAGCAGCGTTCCCAGCCCGATGATCCAGACGAAGAGGTTGATTCCGCCGAAAACCATCGAGATGGTTTTATAGACCTCCATCATGTTCTCGATCCACAGGGCGCTCTCGTCCTCGGGGTCGAAGTGCTCCTCGGCTGCCAGCCGTCTGGTCAGGCGTCGCTCGAACTCTTTCATCTGGGCGTCGGTATGCAGCCCTTCGACCGTGAAAACGACGCTGTTGATGACGGGGCTGTCGGCGGAGTAGATGAGCCGCCCGGTGGAGAGCGGGATGTAGCAGACGGGTTCCGTGCGGTTTTTGTTTCCCTCGTAAACCCCGACCACGGTGTAGGTCGCATCGCCGATGCGAAGTGGTTTGCCGAGCGACTCACCGTCGGGGAAAAGCACCTGTTCGGTGGTCTGGTCGATGATGACGGTTTTGCGGTAGAGCTGGATGTCGTTGTCGTTTACGAACCGCCCCCGAGCGATTTTCAGGCCGCTGATCGACTGGTACAGGGGCAGCGAGCCGCACAGGGTGACGGTCATGAACTGGCTGCCGTAGGCGGCTTTGTTGCTGTCGAACCATGCCTGGGCCGCGATCTGCCTTACCTCGGGGAACTCGTTGCGCAGGATTTCCAGATCGCGGTCGTGCAGTTGGATGCGGCGCCATTTGTCGTATCCCATGTAGGGTTTCGACGTCCAGCCGCCCCGGACGGTGATCGAATTGACGGCGTATTCGCCCAGGTTGGACTGCGCCCCGTTTTTGAGGCCGTTGCCCGATCCGAGCAGGATGACCAGCATGAAGATGCCCCATGCGACGGAAAAGCCCGTGAGGAACGTGCGGAGCTTGTTGCGCCGCACCGAAGTCCAGATTTCCAACAGCAGTTCCCTCATCGTACCGTGGATTCGATCGAGCTGATGATCCCGTCCTTCAGGCGGATGATCTTGTCCGTCTGGTCGGCGATGGATTGTTCGTGTGTCACGCAGATGATGGTCATGCCCATTTCCGTATTGACCTTGCGGAGCAACTCCATCACCTCCTGCGAGGTGGCGCTGTCGAGGGCCCCCGTCGGCTCGTCCGCCAGGATGATCTGCGGCCGGTTGATTAGCGCCCGCGCGATGGCCACGCGCTGTTTCTGGCCGCCCGACATTTCGTTGGGCATGTGGTCGGCCCAGTCGCGCAGGCCGAGCGTGGCGAGGTATTCGAGTGCCATCGCGTTGCGCTTGCGTCGGGCGACGCCCTGGTAGTAGAGCGGCAGGGCGACGTTTTCGACGGCGTTCTTGTAGTTGATAAGATTGAACGACTGGAAGATGTAGCCGATCATGTTGTTACGCGCGGCGGCGGCCTGCGTCTCGCTCAGGTTCCGGATGAGCCGGCCGGCGAGGTAGTAGCTGCCGCTGTCGTAGTCGTCGAGAATGCCCAGGATGTTCAGCAGGGTCGATTTCCCCGAGCCCGAAGCGCCCATGATGGAGACGAGCTCGCCTTTGCGGATTTCGAGGTCGATGCCCTTGAGTACGTGCAGCGGCGAGCCGTTGTGGTAAGTCTTGTGAATAGCTTCGAGTACGATCATGGCTCCTGAGGATGGCGGTTTGTCTTGTGCGTTTGTCGTTCGGCCGGCCGCGAACTCGTCCGAGCTCGGTCCAACCCGAATGCAAATATAACCAACGAATTTTGAAAAACAAATAAAATTTATCGAAATTCGATAAATTATGTGGGGATGGTCTGTCGCCGCGGTTGCCGTTGTGCGGGTGGACGGCTGTGCGGCATTGCCTGCGGGGGAAAAGACAGAAAAGGCGTTTGACGGTCGATTGTCCCGAACGGCTGTCGCGACCGGCCGGCTGTCGTGGGAACGGGAGGGAAAACGGACGGAGCGGCGTTTCGGCAGCGGGAAAAAGAACGGAACCTTCCGAAAAGAAGGTTCCGTTGGAAAACGTGCGGCCGGAATGTCAGCGGAGCCGCAGGAACGAATAGCCGAAGCGTTCGCAGGCCGCTTTCTCGAGCTCCTCGCGCACCGAGGGGTGGGCGATTCCGATGAGTGCCTTGGCTCGCTGAGCCAGGTTGCGGCCCTGGAGATACGCTACGCCGTATTCGGTCACGACGTGCTGGATCATGTGGCGCGTGGTGACGACCCCCGCGCCCGGCGAGAGAACGGCTTTGATCTTCGAGGCCCCCTTTTCGGTGGCCGAGGGGATGGCGATGAAGGTCTTGCCCCCTTCCGAGAGGGCGCCGCCGAACATGAAGTCGTGCTGGCCGCCGACACCCGAGATGATGCGCGTGCCGACCGAGTCGGCGCAGATCTGTCCCGTGAGATCGACCTCCACGGCCGAGTTGATAGCCATGACTTTCGGGTTCTGGCGGATGCGGAACGGGTCGTTGGTCCAGGCTACGTCTTTCATCACCAGGTCCTTGCGGTAGTCCATGTAGTCATAGAGGCGGCGCGAGCCGAGCGCCAGCGAGCCCACCGTAACCCCCGGCATGACGGCCTTCTGCGAGTTGTCGATGATCCCCCGCTCGATCAGCGGCACCACGCCGTCGGTCATGGCCTCGGTGTGGAGTCCCAGGTGCTTGTGGTCCGTGAGGGCCGCGAGCACGGCGTTGGGGATGCCGCCGACGCCGATCTGGAGCGTGGCGCCGTCGGGAATCAGTTCGGCGATATGACGGCCGATTTTGCTTTCGACTTCGTTAGGTACACTCGTCGGGAGCTCCACCAGCGGGGCGTCCACCTCCACGGCGGCCGCGAGACGCGAAACGTGGATCACGGCGTCGCCATAGGAGAAAGGCATGGCCTTATTGACCTGTGCGATGACCGTCTTGGCGCACTCGACGGCCGAGACAGCCAGGTCGGCCGACACGCCGTAGGAGCAGTAACCCTCCTCGTTGGGGAGCGAAACGTTCAGCAGGGCCACGTCCACGGGGAGCATGCCGCTGCGGAAAAGCCCCGGGATCTCTCCCAGGAAAGCGGGGATGCTCTGGCCGTAGCCGTCGGCAAGCCAGCGGCGGATGTTGTTCGCCACGAACAGGCTGTTGACCAGAAAGGTCTCCTTGTATTCGGGACGGCAGTAGGGGGCATCCTTCGCTCCGATGGCGAAGCCCGAATAGAGGGTTACGTCGCTCAGTTCGGCGGCCCGGTCGGTCATCGCCTGAACGAGAATTTCGGGAATGGAGGTGCTGCCCTGGATATAGACGCTGCTGTGCGGGCGGATCAGCTTGACCGCTTCGGCGGCAGTGGTGTATCGGATCATGTGCCTCAGTCGTTTTTATGCGCGGCGGCGAAAGCGGCCAGCCGCTGGTCCAACAGATCGAATTGACGCGCCTCGTTCATCTGCGAGATGCAGACCCGGATGCCGTCCTGCCGGCTGCCGGTCGAGGTGAGCGAGATGGCGCAGATGCCGTAGAGAAGCAGCGCTTCGAGCAGTCCCGCGCTCGTCATGTGCCCGTAACCGATGGTGAAGAAGAAGCCGTCGCTGACCTCTTCCCCCAGGTCGCGGTCATAGACGATGCGGAAGCCGTGGCGCAGGAAAATATCCTTGACCAGCCGTGCACGGCGGGCGTATTCGCCCGTTTCGGCCACGAAATCGAGCTTGCCGTCCGCCGCTGCGCCGAACATGGCTGCCAGGGCGTACTGTGCCGAGTGGCTCGTACCCGACGAGGCGGCGTAGAGGAACGTGAGCACGTAGGAGTCCCCCAGACGACCGATGCCGTAGCGGCGTTTGAGTTCGGGGCTGAAGCGGTTGTACACCTTTTCGGGGATGGCGGCGATGGCGATGCGCTGTCCGGCATAGCTGAAAATCTTGGAGCCGGAGAGCATCAGCACATAGTTGTCCGTATAGCGGGCGACGGTCGCCTGGTAGGGCGCCTGGAACGGGTGCCCCAGCTCGCGGCGGAAGTCCATGCAGAGGTAGGCGAGGTCCTCGATCACGACGGCGTCATAGCGCGTGGCCAGTTCGCCGATGGTGCGCAGCTCCTCTTCCGTGAGGCAGATCCATGCCGGGTTGTTGGGGTTGGAATAGACGATAGCCGCAACGTCTCCCTTCTCGAGATAGCTTTCCAGCTTGGGCCCGAGTTTTTCGGCCCGGTAGTCGTAGATGTCGAACGATTCGCTCGGGATTCCCAGGATATGCACCTGCTGGCGCTGCACGGGGAATCCGGGGTCGATGAAGAGGATCTTACCCTTGCGGGGGTCGGCCTGAGAGAAGAGCTGGAACAGCGTGAAGCTGCCCTGCATCGAGCCGACCGTCGGCACGCATCCCTGTGCGGGAATGTCGATGTCGAGGAACGCCTTGATGAAACGCGAGGCGGCCTGCTTGAGCTGCGGGATGCCGAACATGTTGGGGTACTGCGAGGCGACACCGTCGGCGAGGGCCTGTCGCTCGGCTTCGACGCCGACGTGTTCGGGCGGCAGGCCCGGCACACCCATCTCGAGGTGGACGAACTCCACGCCGGTTTGTTTTTCGAGCTGGGCGCCGATGCTCCCGGCCTGACGGATCGTGGCCTGGGCCATGTCGCTGATGTCCATGTCGCGGAGCACGTCGCGAAGCGTCTGTTCCTGGATCGGGCTTTTCATCGTTTCAGGCTTTTTTGTGCGTATTCGTATCCGGCGCGGAATGCCGCCAGATTCATGTTCACGATCTCCTCTCCCTTGCGGGCGAAGACGGCGCGCACGCCCGCCTCGAGCTTGCCGGCTTCGATGTCCAGGAAAGGTGCGGCGGCGCCCAGCAGCACGATGTTGGCCGAACGGGGCGAGGCGGCCTGCTTGGCGATGGCCTCCACGTCGATGGCGATGACGTGCGGACGTGCCGACAGGTCTTTCTGCAGGGCCTCCTGGTCGGGGTAGTTGTCGATGTTCACGAACGGCGTGGTGCCCGTGATGATCCAGCCTTCGGTCGAGAGGTAGGGCAGGTAGCGCAGGGCCTCCATCGGCTCGAGCGAAATGATGATGTCGGCCCGTCCCTTGGGGATCAGGTCGGAGGCGATCGGATCGGAAGATATGCGCAGGTTCGACTGCACGTCGCCGCCGCGCTGGCTCATGCCGTGCACTTCGGCCTGCTTGAGGTGGAGCCCTTCGTCGAGGGCGGCCTTGCCGATTACGGTGGCGATCGAGAGGATGCCTTGTCCTCCGACGCCCGAAAGGATGATATCTCGCTTCATGGCTCTATTTTTTAGCGTTGTGACGTTTGGCGGTCTGGATGCACTCGCGGCGCGGGATGATTACCGAAACCCCCGGATATTCGATCTCTTCGCGGATGATGCGGCGCATTTCGTCCATATTCTTGGGCAGGGGCACCACCACGCGGATGTGGTCGGGTTCCACGCCGATGCCGGCGCAGATCTGTTCGAGGCGTCCCGTGCCGGCCGAATCCTGGCCGCCGGTCATGCCCGTAGTGAGGTTGTCGGAGATGATTACCGTGATGGGGCTCTTCTCGTTGACCGCGTCCAGCAGGCCCGTCATGCCCGAGTGGGTGAAGGTCGAGTCGCCGATGACGGCCACCGCAGGGTGCTGGCCCGCGTCGGCGGCGCCTTTGGCCATGGTGATCGAGGCGCCCATGTCCACGCAGGTGTCGATCGCGTGGAACGGCGCGAGCCATCCCAGCGTGTAGCAGCCGATGTCGCTGAACACCTTGCTGTCGGGATATTCGCGCACGACCTCCGTGAGCGCCTTATACATGTCCCGGTGGCCGCAGCCCATGCAGAGTGCGGGAGGACGGGGCACGACCAACTCGCTTGCGTCGTGCCGGGCGTGGGCTTCCAGCCCGAGCGCCTCGCGGACGCAGTCGGGGTTCAGCTCGCCCGTGCGGGGCAGTTCGCCCGAAAGACGTCCCTTGATCGGAATGGGGGTGCCCAGGATGCCGCGGATCATCTCCTCGACCATCGGCTGACCCTCCTCGATCACCAGCAGCGATTCGCACTCCGCGGCCAGCCGTTTCACGAGGGCCGTGGGGAGCGGATACTGCGAAATCTTGAGCACGGGGTAGGGGCATCCGTCGGGGAAATTCTCCATCAGGTAATTGTAGGCGATGCCGCAGGCGATAATGCCCATCGATTTGTCGGGGCCGTCGCTGAGGCGGTTGAAGCGCGACGAGGCGGCCTCCTCCTCCAGCTTGCGGTAGTCCTCGATCAACACCTTGTAACGGGCGCGCGAGTTGCCCGGCATGAGCACCCACTGGCGGGCTTCGGCGGGGTAACTCTTTTCGTTCTGGGTCTTGGCGTCGCGGGTCTCGACCACGGCCCGGGAGTGGGCCATGCGGGTGGTCAGACGCATGAGCACCGGGATGCGGAAGCGCTCCGAGAGGTCGAAGCCGTAACCGGTCATTTCATAGGTCTCCTGCTGGCACGAAGGCTCGAAAACGGGCACCAGAGCGAACTTGCCGTAGAAACGCGAGTCCTGCTCGTTCTGCGAGGAGTGCATCGAGGGGTCGTCGGCCGCCACCACCATCAGGCCGCCGTTGGCGCCGGTCATGGCCGAATTGACGAAGGCGTCGGCGGCGACGTTCATGCCCACATGCTTCATGCATACAAGCGCCCGCTTGCCGGCGAAAGACATGCCCAGGGCCTCCTCCATCGCCGTTTTCTCGTTCGTGGACCAGTTGCTGTGGATTCCGCGCTCGCGGGCGAGCGGAAGTCCCTGGATATATTCCGTGATTTCAGTCGAAGGAGTTCCGGGATAGGCATATACCCCCGAAAGTCCTGCGTGGACAGCCCCGAGCGCCAGGGCTTCGTCTCCGAGTAGCAGTTCTTTCTTTATCATACAAAACAGGTTTCAGGTTCTCCACAAATTTAGGAAAAATTTAATTAAAAACCATTCTTTTGTATCGATTTATCGGAAAGAGTGCCCATATGCTTAAAAAATATAGGTGCGCGGGATGCTTTTGCAGCCGCCTTTTCCGGTTTCTGCATTCGATTTTCCGCTCTTCATTCTCTGCTCCCGTTCCCCGTCGGGCGCAGGTTTCCGCTTAGGTGCATCCGCTTTTCCTGCAACATCGTTTCTTGGCTGCTCCGTTCGTTTGCCGGTTGCCGCGTCCTTGTTTCCCTGCTACGCCGTTTGTTTGCTGCTCCTGCTCGGTTTGCGTATCCTTCTTCACTTTGCCGCATCCTTGTTTTCCCGCTGTTTGGTTCTCGTGAAGCATTCCTGTTTTTCGGTTGTCCGCTTTGCAGCGTCCATGTTTACCCGCTGTTCCTCCGCCTTTCGCATTTCCATTTCCTGAATCCCATTTTTCCGCGTTCTGATCGATATATCCCTGCCCCGCCTCAGGGACATGCGGCCGGCTCAGCGGTCGTCGGAGAGCTTGCGACGGTAGGCGAGGAAAAGTACGCCGGTGAGGATGAGGGCCGCTGCAAGGCCGGTGTAGAAAACCGAAATGAATCGCTCGGGCAGCCACCCGAAGCGCCTGACCGAAATACCGAGCGCAATCATTAAGGCCATCACCAGCCAGCCTTTCGCATCGAAGAAAGAAAACGGACAGCCCGGGGCCTGCTTACGATGGATGCGCCGCGTGTGCTTACGGTACAGACGCAGGAATACCAACGTGAAGAAGAGGACGAAAACGGCCGTCGCCTCGGCGATGCGGAAGAGGGCGTGGCCGGGCACCTCGCGCCAGGTAACCAGCCCGATGCGCAGGATGTTGGCGCCGGCGGCGATCCACACCGCGCCGGCCGCTGTGACCAGGAATTTCCGATTGACGTAAAATTTCATCAGCGTGTCCGTCCGGTTGCGAAGATAATCAAAACCGATGCGAAAACCATGCGGCGTATCCGAAATCGTCTCCCTTTTGTTCTTTCTCGCGGCCGTTGGAAACCGGTTGGGGTGATTCACCTCGGAAAAGGCTGCCGGAGTAGAGAGGTTATTCTCCTGTTCGGACGTTAATGGACTTAAGTAGCTTTACCGAGCCATTACCGTAAGCGGATGAAAAGAGGGTGCACGCCTTTCTTCGTCGTCGAGACCTTGACTATTCAAATGCCAAATCTATCCAGTAGCGGATATAAACAAAATACATTGGGGAAAGGTTTTCTAGGAGACAAGTTTGTTACTTTTGCTTCTATTACAACGCCAACACAAAGTTTGTAGATTCTCTGGTACTGTCTTACCCCCTTTTGATACAGGTATAATATGATCAATTTCCAATAAAAGATGTGGCTCATCTTTTAAAGAAGCGCCACAACAAATGCATTTATATTCATCTCTTCTTTTTATCTGTTCTCTTAAATTGTTTGTCATTAACTGTCTTTGATAGACTATTGATTTTCTCTTTTCAATGACAGACGCTATATAATAGACAAATTTTTCTAATGTCGGCACATCAAAATCCATAGTACATTCTAAAGAACTATTGCCTCCAGAGCTCACATATAAAAACTGATAAGAAGGATAATACTTGTCTTTTATATTGAATGGTTGAATCCCAAGTTCTCGGTAGAGTCGACCCATACTGAAATGCATGATAAGGTAAGGAACTTCAGTATGCACGGACTCTATCAACGCTTCGCGCTCTGCTAAGTATGATTCCTTACCTTGCTCGACAGCTGAGAATTTATTTACCAAATCTTCATGAAAAGCCAGGCTGTCTTCATTACAAACAATGTTAAAATATTTGCAAATATATTTGAATGGTTGAACCCTTGCATTGGCACAAACTTGCCTTGAACAATTATAAATATTATTTGCTTCTTTATATTTGTTTAATTCTGATCTTTGATAATTCCATGAACTTTTGTCGACAAAAGTGGATACATCTGCATCTAATTTTTGGTTGTAATATGGTTTATATGAATGCTTTAACTCTTCTATATGTGAGTTCAGTTCGTTGCAATCTCGAATATTATCCCTAATGGAAACTTTCAACTTGGCAAATTTTTGGGATGAGAAATAAATAGAGAGAAAAAACCGATAACAACCATAAACGGCCGCACAAATTATCGCTGCAATAAACAAAGCAATAGCAATAGAGTATAGAACAACCATTAAATAATATAGAATAGCTATTAATATTATGCATGCCGGTAAAGCTCCTTTTCCTCTTCCCATTGATCAATTCTGAATTTTTATAACAAAGTTAATGTTTCCATTGAATACATTAAATCTTTTAAGTGAAACTTTTAAAGTTATTAATACCCTGCTTATGCACGAGGGTTATATTCTAAAACTCCACCTATAGAACTCTCCCTTGCATTGCTCGCTTTCTCCGTCGTCTACCGATGAAAGCGAAACGTTACTTCGCAGGATGTGAAATCCCAGCTTTCAATATAGTCTAAACTATGCTTTGCAATATAAATGGTGGACGTGAGTGCCGTCAGATAGGGTTTTAGAGGTGTACAGGACGGTTGTGAGGGTGGTGTTCATAACCAATTTCGGTTTAAACATTGGTTTAAACAAATCCCCGATTTCGCTGTAAAAACCGCTCAAAACAAGACACGAAAAAACCACCTACTCGCTGTAAGTGGTTGAAAATAAAAAGGGAAGAACAAAAGTTCTTCCCTTTTTAGTGACGCCGACAGGACTCAAACCTGTAACCTTCTGATCCGTAGTCAGATGCTCTATTCAATTAAGCTACGGCGCCGAATTGCAGGTGCAAATGTAGGGTAAATTTCCGTTATGAACAAATAATTTCGCTGAAAAATTTCAAAACCCCGATGCAGGCACATATCGCCGGGATTCCGACCGGAACAATCGGGGGTATCGGGCCGGCTGTGCGCACTGTTTCCGTCGGCCGCACAGTGGCGGGACAAGCGGATTGTCCCCGCTCGTGTGAGTTGGAGTGTCCGCAACTCAGGCCGTGAAGCGGTATCGGAAACGCAGGCCGGCAGGTTTCGGGCCGGGGATTGTTCATGCCCGGCATCGACCGATAGGGTGTTCGTCCCGTTTACGATCGGCTCGGCGAGCGCCCGAACCGGATTGGCTTGCAGAGGTATCGGAGTAGGGGGTGTGGGGCTTTCGGGCGGGAACGACGTTGAGTTCGATGTCCGATGACCGGGAATCCGTCCGATGACCGCCCGAATGGAGCGTCCAAAGCGGCCCGGGTACGGAAAACGGAGTTTCCCCCGAGAGGGAAACTCCGTTTGCGGATGCGGTCGCACGACCGACGAACGCAAATCCTATTTCATCACTTTCTGAAGCTCCGCCTCGATCCCTTCGCCCCGCAGGTTGCGGGCGACGATCACCCCTTCGGGGGAGATCAGGAAGTTGGTGGGAATCGACTGGATGCCGTAGGCGTCGGCCGCCGGGCTCGATTTGTCCTCCTGGATCGCCAGCACGTTGGGCCAGTTCATGCCCTGCTTCTGTACGAAGTCGATCCATGCCTGTTTGTCGTTGTCGAGCGATACGCCGTAGATGACGAAGCCTTTTTTCGCATATTTGTCGTAAGCAGCCTTCAGATGCGGGATTTCGGCGCGGCACGGGGGGCACCACGTAGCCCAGAAATCCACCAGCACCCATTTGCCCGGACCGATAAGGCTCGAGAGCGCGAGCTCTTTGCCGGCGGTATCGGGCAGGTCGATTTCGATGTAGGACTTGCCGATCTCGGTATTGGCGGCAGCGTCGAGGGCCTTGCCGACGTGCTGGAGCATCTCGGTCCGACGCATCTCGGGGGTGAAGTTCTCGAGCTGCTTGCGGGCCTCGGCGGGCTCCATCTCCGCATAGCTGTTGCTGAAGAGGTAAACGCCCAGCAGGTTGTCGTTATTCGCGTCGATGGCCTCCTCGATCACGCTGTCATAGCGGGAGCGCAGAGCCTCGCGCTCGGCGTCCGCTTCGGGATCGAGGTTGTTGTAGGCCACGATGATCGCCGAGAGCGAGTCGTTGAGCGGCTGGAAGCGGTCGTTCGACGGCGTGCCGGAAAAGGCGAGCTCCCCGGTTTCGTCTTCGGCGACGCGGACGGTGCCTTTCTCCAGGAAGAGCATGCCTACGGGACGGCCGTTGCCGTCGGCCAGCAGCGCGAGCGTGGGCTGCTGCAGTTCGCCCTGGATGGTGAAGTCGCCCTTTTTGCCGACTTTGGCGGCTCCCAGCGGCGTGCGTGCGTCGTCGGCGGCCATCAGGCGGATCGAGTCGCCCTGCTGCATGGTGGTTACCGTGCCTGTCACGGTGTAGTCCGCACGCTTGTGCGAGCAACTGCACAATACCGCCGCGGCGGTCAGTGCGAGGAGGATTTTTTTCATAAGCGTATGTGTTGAATGTGTTTCGGTCATTTGATCTCCCTGTCGGGATTCTTTTTCAAAAACTGTTCCCAGGATGCGCTGCCCTCGCGGGAAGCCGCCCTGCGGCCGCCGCCGAGCCCCTTCACCCGTTCCGCACCCAGCGCCTCGCCCAGCGGGGAGACGCTCGTGAAGTAATGGCACAGCGCAACGGCCATGCCGTCGGTGGCGTCGAGCCTTTTGGGGCGATCATCCAGACTGAGGATGTTACCGACCAGCGCTGCGACCTGCTCCTTGGCGGCCGACCCCTGCCCCGTGATGCACTGTTTGATGCGGCGGGGCGCGTATTCGTGGACGGACAGGCCGCGGCTCAGGGCCGCGGCCATGGCGACGCCCTGAGCCCGTCCGAGCTTGAGCATGCTCTGGACGTTCTCGCCGAAGAAAGGCGATTCGAGCGCGACTTCGCGGGGTACATAGGTGTCGATGAGCGAGCCGACCCGCTCGAAAATATGGCGCAGCTTGGCGTAAGGGTCGGACAGCTTGTGCAGGTCGATGTCGCCAAGCACCACGGAGCGGATCCGTCGTCCTTCGACCTCGAGCACCCCGTAACCCATGTAGTTGGTGCCCGGGTCGATGCCCATGATGCGGTATGGGGCGTCGTCGGCCATGTTATGCGCCCCGGGACTCGTCGAGCCTTTTTTCGAGTTCGGTCACCCGTCTTGCCAGCTCGGGGAGGTTCTTGAATACGGCGCTCGAGCGGTGGTACTGCATGCCCGGCAGGGCCGGATAGCCCAGGCGCACCTCGCCGTCGCCGACGTTCTTGTCCACGCCGCTTTTGGAGCCGATGCGTGCCTTGTCGCCGACGGTCACGTGGTCGGCGATACCGACCTGGCCCGCGAGGATGCAGTGGTGTCCGATGCGCGAGGTGCCGGCCACGCCCGTCTGGGCCGAGATGACGGTATGTTCGCCGACCTGCACGTTGTGGCCGATCTGCACCAGGTTGTCGAGCTTGACCCCCCGGCGGATGACGGTCGCATCCGTCTTGGCGCGGTCGATGCAGGTGTTGGCCCCGATCTCCACGTCGTCTTCGATGACCACGTTGCCCAGTTGCGGAATTTTGTCGTATCCCCCCTCCGCGTTCGGAGCGAAGCCGAAACCGTCGGCCCCGACGACTGCGCCGGCATGGAGGATGCAACGGCTGCCGATGCGGCAGCCTTCGTAAATTTTGACCCCCGGGTAGAGGATGGTGCCTTCGCCGATGCGAACTCCGTCGCCGACGTAAACCTGGGGATAGAGCTGGCAGCCGTCGCCGATTTCCGCTCCGGCTTCGATGACCGCGAAGTCGCCCACGTAACAATCCTTGCCCAGCCTGACGCCTTCGGCTATGGAGGCCAGGCGGCTGACCCCCTGTTTGCGGGGCTTCGAGGCGTTGTAGAGCTCCAGCAGCCGCAATACGCTGCGGCCCACGTCGTCCACCCGCACCAGCGTGGCACCTACCGGGCGGGCGGGGACGAAGTCCTTGCCCACCAGCACTACGGATGCGCCCGTCGTATAGAGGTATTCTTCGTATTTGGGGTTGGCCAGGTAGGTCAGCGATCCCGGCTTGCCCTCCTCGATCGAGGAGACCGTGCGGACGCTTGCCCGGGCGTCGCCGGCGATTTCGCCCCCGAGCAGGCCGGCGATCATTTCAGCGGTAAATTCCATAGGTTTATTTTGAAAGGTATTTGCGGATGTCGATGCCGCGGGGCAGAAACTCATCGACCGAGCGGCCGAAGGCGAGCACTTCGCGCACGGTGCTCGACGAGATGTCAGCCACGGGCGAGGGGGTGAAGAGCATGACCGTCACGATCCCGGGATAGAGTCGGTGGTTGGTGGCTTCCATCGTGCGTTCGTACTCGAAGTCGGTGGTGTTCCTCACGCCCCGGATGATGGCGCACGCCCCCGCAGCTTCGGCGAAGTCCCCCGTGAGCCCCTCGTAGATCCGGGCTTCGACCTGCGCGTTGCCTGCATACAGGTCGTCGATGAGCCGCTTGCGGGCCTCTACCGTGAGCAGACCCTCTTTGGAGGGGTTGTTGCCGATGCCGACGATGACCTTGTCGAAGAGCCGCAGGGCTTGGTGGATGAGCGCTTCGTGTCCGCGCGTGAAAGGGTCGAACGATCCGGGGAAGATGGCTGTGCGTTGTATCATAGGGGCAAAGATAGTATAAACCAACCGCAGTTGCAAACGAATCCGGCGGCTTGTTTGCGCGGATGGGTTGTCGGGGATCAAACGTGCGCGGGTGAGCGGCCGGTCAAAAGGGCGCTGCGAGCGCCTGGGCGATGCGTCCGGCGATCAGGTCCATGTAGGGCGTGCCGTCGCAGCTTCCGAGCGCCGTGACGCCCCGGTGATCGAAGCAGAAAAGTTCGTCGCAGCGGCGGAGCGTCTCCCGCGTGAGCGGCTCCTCCCGTAGGTTCAGCCCCGCGGCTGCGATCGCTTCCCGGGCGATCTGTCGCTCCACGCTCTCGGCTGCCGGGGGCGTCAGGAGGGTCATCCCCCGCACGACGAACAGGGGGGCGTCGTCCGCGTCGAGGAGCCTGCCCGCGGCGTCGCACCGCACGGCGACCTGTGCTCCCGCTGCCGCCGCGATCCGGCGGTTCAACTGCGCCGCGGCCTCGCGCAGCGAGGTCGGGCGGTCGTCGTAAGGCAGCTCACAGCACACGGTCACGGCCGAAGGGCGCAGGCTGCGCAGCGCGTAGCCCGCATAGAGCGAGACCCCGCCCGGCAGCAGGGCCGTTTCCCCCGACGCATAGAGCCGCAGCCGCACGAAAGAGGAGCCGGATAAGGGGTAGCGGTTGGCCCGCAGCATCGCCTCGATCCTGCGGGCGATCCCTGCCGTGTCGAAGCGGAAATCCCCGCCGAAAAGGGCTCGGTACGCCGTGCCGAGCAGATGCAGGTGGGCATCCAGACGGAGCGGCTGCCCGTCGAGCACATGCACCCACTGGTAAAGGTAGGGTTCGTCGGGCCGCCCGTCGAAAGGCTGCAGCCGGCCGTTGTGGTCGAAGCATTGTGCGGGGGTCACGGTGTGAAGATTTTGAGCAGCAGTTCGCGCAGCAGTTCCCCGTCGGTGGCCCCTCCCGCCCCCAGCCCTTTGCTTTTGGCGTCGTACTCGCGCAGCAGGCCCAGCACGGCGAAAACCCGCCGGTTGTCCCAGGCTGCAGCCGCCTCCTTGAGATCGGCCAGTGCGTAGGGGTTGTTGAGGCGGAGCAGCCGCATCAGCTCCCCGTCGCCGGGCATCGGGACCCCCTTGCGCCGGCTCTGCCATCGCAGGTAGTTGAGCAGGAACAGCTCCCGGAACTGGGAGAAGAGGGCCAGCATCGTAACCAGCAGGGGGTGTTCCTTGGGGTTGCGGGCGAAGTGGGCGGCGATGGTCAGGGCGCGGGCCGCATCCTGCCGTGCGACGGCGCGGCACAGCTCGAAGTTGTTGTAATCCTTCGAGATGCCGATATGCCGTTCGATGTCGGTGTCGGCGATGCGGCGGGCCCCCTCCGGCAGCGAAACCAGGAGCTTGGTCAGCTCGTTGGCGATTTTCGACAGATCGGTGCCGAGGTGGTCGGTGAGCATGGCGAGGGCTTTGCGGTCGATCGTGCACCCCCGGGCGGCGACGTGCTGCGTCAGCCAGCTTCCGATCTCATAGTCGCGCGGTCGCACGGATTCCAGCACTCGCCCGCCCGAGAGACAGGTTTTGTAGAGCTGCGAGCGTTTGTCCACCGTTTTCTCCTTATGGCAGATGACCAGCACGGTCGTGGGCGAGGGCTTGGCCGTGTAGAGTGCGAGCTTGTCGAGCCCGCGCATCTGCTGCGCCTCCTTTACTACGATCACTTCGCGCGACCCCATCATGGGCATCTGACGGCAGAGATTGACCACCTGTCCGGCTTCGGTGTCGCGCCCGTAAACGGTGATCTGGTTGAAGGCCTGCTCCGCCTCCGTGAGGATCGTTGAGGCGAGTTGCCGGCTCAGGGCGTCGATGAAATAGGACTCCTCGCCCATGAGCAGATAGACCGGTGCGAACTCCCCTTTGGCCGCTTCGGCCGAGAGGCTTTCGTAGGCCGCCACGGTGTCTTTGAATTTTACGCTGCTGCGGGCCATGGCTAAACGATTTCGCGGGTGATGCGCAGCACCTCCTCCGTCGCTGCGGTGAGTCGGTAACGGTCGTCGATGCGACGGCCTACGAGCCAGACGATTTCGTCCCCCGAGAGCAGTACGAACTGCCGCTGTTTCTCAGCGGCCGAAACCTTGTGGTCGGTCAGGTAGTCGCTCACCTTTTTACGCCCCGTCATGCCGTAGGGGATGAAAAAATCTCCCTCCTGCCAGCGGCGCACCCTGAGCGGGTAACGGAGACGGGCGGCATCGACCTGGGCGATGTGTTCGGGCACGCCGAAGTTCTCGATCGTGTCGATGTCCCGCTGCTCGAAGAAGAGCACCGAGTTGCCGCAGTAGCAGCGGAGCGCCCCCTCGGGAACGAGCGTCAGACAGGGGTCGTCGGGAGGAATCGGCATCACCTGGATTTCGCCCCGATTCACATAGGCGACCCAGTCGCGGGAGTAGAAACGACGCCCGGTGTTACCCTGTTCGATCGCATGGCAGAGGCCGTCGATCGCATCGCCCTTGAAGCCGTAAGCCGAACCGAGCAGCTCGTAGATGACGAACCCCAGCGGAAACGCCCGGTCGATGCGATCGACGTGGATCGTCTGGATGCCGTCGCGCTCGGTGACGACCTGCTTGCGGATGCGTTCGATGCCGTGGTCGATGAAGCGCTGGGCGTCGCTCAGGCGGTCGATGTTGCGCCGCATCAGGTCGGTGAACTTGGGGTTGATCTCCCGGATGCGGGGCACCAGCCCGAGCCGGATTTTGTTGCGCAGGTATTTGGTCGAGCGGTTGGAGGAGTCCTCGCGGAACGGGATGCGGTTGGCTACGGCATATTCGAGGATGTCCCGCCGCGAGGCGAACATCAGGGGGCGGATGATCCGCCCGACCTGGGTGCCGATGCCGGTCAGCCCCCGCAGCCCCGTGCCGCGCAGCAGGTTGATGAAGAAAGTTTCGATCGAGTCGTCGGCGTGGTGCGCGACCGCGACGAGCGTATAGCCGTGCTCGCGGCTGAGGGTGTCGAACCAACTATAACGGAGGCGCCGGGCCGCCATCTCGACCGACTCGCCCGTGCGCTCGACCTCGGCCATCGTGTCGAAGCGGCGGTTGTAGAAGGGTACGCCCCAGCGTTCCGCCTCGCGCTGTACGAGCGCTTCGTCCTCTTCGCTTTCGCTGCCCCGAAGCTGGAAGTTGCAGTGGGCGACACCCACGCGGTAGCCGCTGTGCACGAACAGCGAGAGCATGACCATCGAATCCACGCCGCCCGAGACGGTCAGCAGAATACGGTCGTCGGGAGTCGCCAGTTCATGCCCGGTCATATAACGCCGGAATCCTTCGAGCAGGTTCATAATTAAAGTATATTGACTTCCATGTCGATCTCCACGCCGAAACGTTCCCGCACGGCGCGTTGCACCTCGCGGGCCAGATCCAGCACCTCTCCGCCCGTCGCACCGCCCCGGTTTACGAGCACCAACGCCTGGCGGTCGTGCACGCCGACCCGACCGTCGATATGTCCTTTCATACCGGCCCGATCGATCATCCAACCCGCAGCCAGCTTGATTTTTCCCTCCTCTTCCGCCGGATAGACGGGCATGTCGGGGTAGCGGGCCCGCAACTCCTCGGCCACGGATCGATCCACCGTCGGGTTGCGGAAAAAACTTCCTGCATTGCCCATTGCGGCGGGATCGGGCAGTTTCGAGCGGCGGATGGCGCAGACCGCCTCGCGGATGTTGCGCAGCGTGGGGCCGCCGAGCCGCTCGGTTTCGCGTGCCAAATCGCCGTAATCCACTCTCGGACGGGGCGTGCGGCTCAGGGAGAAGGTGACGGCGGTGATGACCGCACGTCCGCGCAGGGCGTGTTTGAAAACGCTTTCGCGGTAGCCGAAGCCGCAGTGCTCGCCGTTGAGAATGACCATGTTGCATGTGTCGGTGCTGCACATTTCGACGCTGCGGATCGTCTCTTTGACTTCGCAGCCGTAAGCCCCGATGTTCTGCACCGGAGCCGCTCCGACCGTGCCGGGGATCAGCGAGAGGTTTTCGATGCCCCACAGCCCCTCACGGACGGCCCAGGCGACCAGTTCGTCCCACTCCGTGCCCGCTTCGGCACGTACTTCGACGCGGTCGCCCGCTTCGGCCGTCACGCGGATGCCGCGCCCGGCGGGGTGCAGCAGCGTGCCGGCATAGTCGCCGGTAAAGAGGATGTTGTTCCCTCCGCCGAGCACGTACCACGGGCCGGGGCCTCCGCCGCGGAAAATCTTCAGCAGCTCGTCCGCGTGCTCGAATTCCAGCAGGCGTGCCGCCCGGCCCTCGATGCCGAAGCTGTTTCGCTCCCTGAGGGAGCAGTTTTCAAAAACCCGGATCATAATTTGCAAAGTTAGGAATAATTTTAGTATTTTTGAACGCAAATCGTCCGCTTGTGTTGCGACGCCCCTCAACCGGGGGCGCCGGCAGCGTCTTGGGCCGGATTCCCGCGGGGCGGGAAGCCGCGCCGGGGGAGGATCGGACGGTTTCCTATCGCGAACAGCTATGTTTACACCCGAGGATATTTCGCAGATCGAGGCCCACGGCCTCACGCGCGAGGCCGCCGAGCGGCAGATCGAGGATTTCAAACGGGGTTTCCCCTACCTTCGCGCGGTGCGGCCGGCTTCGGCCGGCGACGGCATTCTGCGGCTGGACGGTGCGCAGGCCGACCGTGCGCAGGCGCGGTACGACGCGCGTCCGGAAGGGCTCGGCATCGTCAAGTTCGTGCCCGCATCGGGGGCTGCGACCCGCATGTTCAGGGAGCTTTACGCTTTCCTGGCCGACGGCCGGCGCACCGAAGGGATCGTGCAGTTGCTCGGCTGCATCGAACGTTTCGCTTTCTGGCCGGAGCTCCGCGCCCTGCTGCCCGATGGCGCCGACGAGCGGACGGTGGTGGAGACGATCGTGGGCCGCGGGCTCGGCTACGGCTCCCTGCCCAAAGGGCTGGTGACGTTCCATCGCTATCCCGAAGCGTGCCGCAAGGCGGTCGAAGAGCATCTGGTAGAGGGGGCCGAATATGCGGCTTCCGGAGGGCGCGTGCGGCTGCATTTCACCGTCTCGCCCGAGCATTTGTCCCGTTTCGGGGAGCTGCTGGCGGAGCGGGCGCCGTACTATGAGCGGCGGTACGGAGTGCGTTATGAAATCGATTTCTCGGTGCAGAAACCTTCGACCGACACCCTTGCGGTCGATTTGGACAACGTTCCTTTCCGCACGGAAGAGGGGACGCTGCTTTTCCGCCCGGCGGGACACGGCGCACTGATCGAAAACCTGGCCGAAATCGACGCCGACCTGATCTTCATCAAAAACATCGACAACGTGACTACCGACGCGCGGCGCGGCGACACGATCCGTTACAAGAAAGTGCTGGCGGGGGTGCTGCTCGATCTGCAGGAACGCCTCTTCGCCCATCTGGATGCACTCGAGCGGGGCGGCGATCCGGGGCCTGCGGCCCGTTTCCTGGAGGAGTCGCTCTGCGTGAAGCTGCCTGCGCGGTACGACGCGGCATTGCTGCGCAGCCTGCTCGACCGGCCCCTGCGCGTATGCGGCATGGTGCGCAACGAGGGCGAGCCGGGGGGCGGCCCTTTCTGGGTCGCCAATGCCGACGACACCGAATCGCTGCAGATTGCCGAGTCGAACCAGATCGCTCCCCAGGAGCGTGCGCTGCTCGGGCAGGCCACCTATTTCAACCCGGTCGATCTGGTCTGTGCGACCCGCGACAGGAAGGGTCGCCGCTATGACCTCGCTCGCTTTGTCGATCCTGCGACCGGTTTCATCTCTGTCAAGTCGAGCGGCGGCCGCGAGCTGCGGGCGCTGGAGCTTCCGGGGCTGTGGAACGGTGCGATGGCGCACTGGAACACGGTTTTCGTGGAGGTACCCGTCACTACGTTCTCCCCGGTGAAGGTGGTCGGCGACCTGCTGCGTCCCGAACACCAGTAGCCGGAGCGCGTCGCCGGAGTCCGTTTCCCGCTGCCTGCGTGCGGCGGGAGGGCTTTTGTATGGCATTCCCGAACGTTTCGTTTTTTCCGTCCGATCCGCGAATTGTTCTCCGCGGCGGAAATGTCTTGGCGGGTATTGTGTATTTCGGATTGTTTTTTATATATTTGCGCGGGCAAAAAAGGACTTATGCAAATTCAATTACAAATATCATAAAACAACCATGGAAAACAAACTGCAGCAATTGACCCAGAAACTCTATGACGAGGGGTTGGAGAAAGGCCGCGCCGAAGCCGACCGCCTGGTCGCCGAGGCCCGGAACGAAGCCGCCCGGATCGTGGCCGACGCCCGCGCACAGGCCGACGAAGTGCTCCGTCAGGCCCAGGTGAAAGCCGAGGACGTCCGCAAGAACACGCTGACCGAAATTTCGCTCGCCGGCCGGCAGGCCATTGCGAAAATCAAGTCGGAGATCGCCTCGCTCATCATCGCCAAGAGCACCGCGAAAGGGGTGAAGGAGGCCACGATGGATCCCGCGTTCATCAAGGAGATGCTGCTGTCGGTGGCCCGCAACTGGAACGGGAAGGACTCCTCGAAAGTCGAGCTGAAGGCGCTGCTGCCCCAGGCCGAGCGCGAACGCCTCGACGCCTCGTTCGAGCAGAGCGCAAAGGAGCTGCTCGCAGCCGGCATCGAAGTGGGTTATTCCGACCAGGTGCAGACCGGTTTCAAGGTGGGCGCCAAGGACGGTGGGTACTACATTTCGTTCTCGGACGCGGATTTCGACGCCCTGCTGAAAGAGTACCTGCGCGAGAAGGTTTCCCGGATGTTATACAACGCGTAAGCGCATGTCCCGTACCGAATATTACAGCCTGGTGGCCGGGCTGAGGGAGTATGCCCTCGATGCCGATACCAAGGGCTTCGACGCCCGGGCCATCATTGCCGAGATTCTGGAGAACGTGTCGCGTGCGGATGCGCGGCAGGTGAGGCTGCTCTACGGTTACTACGACTGCGAGAACCTCATCAGCCTGCGCAACGGCCGCACGGCCCACAATTCGCTGGGCAACTTCACGCGCGAAGAGCTCGAACAGCAACTTCGCGACCCGCGCCGGCTGCCCCCGCTGGTGGCCCGCGTGATCCGCGCCTATGCCGATCCCGAGGGGGAGGACGCCGAGGAGCTGGATATGAACCGTCCTTTCGAGAAGACGCTCATGGAGGCCTATTACCGCCAGTGCGACGGCGCCGAGAGCCGTTTTCTGCGCGAATGGTCCCTCTTCGACCGCACGTTGCGCAATGTGGCGGCGGCCGTGACCGCACGTGCCGCGGGCCGGCCCGTCGAAGAGACGGTAGTCGGCGACGGCGACGTGGTCGAACAGCTCAGCCGCAGCTCGGCCGCCGATTTCGGACTGAGGGGCGAGCTTCCCTACATCGACGCCGTGATCGCCGCCGTGAACGACGAGGCGAACCTGCTCGAGAAGGAGCATAAGATCGACCTGATCCGCTGGAACGAGGCCGAGGAGCTGGCCACGTTCGACTACTTCAACATCAATACCATCCTTTCGTACCTGGTGCGGATCAACATTGTCGCACGCTGGACGCGGCTCGACGAGAAACGGGGCCGGGAGATGCTCGGCCGCCTGCTCGCGCAGTTGGACGGGAAAGAGCTGATAAATAAACAATAACACCATATGAAAACTACAGGACGTGTAAACGGTATCATCTCCAACATCGTGATCGTCAAGGCCGACGGAGCCGTGGGCCAGAATGAGATCTGCTATGTGCACACGGGCGATACCCGCATGATGGCCGAGGTCATCAAAGTGATAGGCGACGCTGCCTACGTACAGGTTTTCGACTCGACGCGCGGTCTGAAGATCGGCGATCCGGTCGAATTCGAGGGTCACATGCTCGAGGCGACGCTCGCCCCCGGCATCCTCTCGCGCAACTACGACGGTTTGCAAAACGACCTCGAGAAGATGGACGGACTGTTCATCTCGCGCGGGTCGATCACCGACCCCATCGACTACGACAAAACATGGGAGTTCAAACCCCTGGCCAAAGCGGGCGACAAGGTGTCGGCCGCATCGTGGCTCGGCGAGGTGAAGGAGCAGTGGGTGGCCCACAAGATCATGGTGCCGTTCGTGATGACGGGCAGCTACACGGTCAAGAGCGTAGCCCCCGCCGGTGAGTACAGGGTGACCGACACGATCGCCGTGGTGACGGACGCCCAGGGGCAGGATCACGACATCACGATGGTGCAGAAGTGGCCCGTCAAGCAGGCTGTCCGCTGCTATGACGAGAAACCCCGCCCCTCGCGCGTGATGGAGACGGGCGTGCGGGCGATCGACACGTTCAACCCGCTGGCCGAGGGCGGTACGGGCTTTATCCCGGGGCCGTTCGGCGCGGGCAAGACCGTGTTGCAGCACGCCATATCGAAGCAGGCCGAGGCGGATGTCATCATCATCGTGGCGTGCGGCGAGCGGGCCAACGAGGTGGTCGAAATCTTCGCCGAATTCCCCGAGCTGGTCGATCCCCGCACGGGTCACAAGCTCATGGAGCGTACGATCATCGTCTGCAACACCTCCAACATGCCCGTCGCGGCGCGTGAGGCGTCGGTATATACCGGCATGACCATCGGCGAGTACTACCGCGCCATGGGACTCAAGGTGCTCGTAATGGCCGACTCCACCTCGCGTTGGGCGCAGGCGCTGCGCGAGATGTCGAACCGCCTGGAGGAGCTGCCCGGACAGGACGCTTTCCCGATGGACCTTTCGGCGATCATCTCCAACTTCTATTCGCGTGCGGGACTGGTGAAGCTGACCAACGGCCAGACCGGGTCGGTGACTTTCCTGGGTACGGTGTCGCCTGCGGGCGGTAACCTCAAGGAGCCGGTGACCGAATCCACGAAGAAGGCGGCACGCTGTTTCTACGCTCTTTCGCAGGGCCGCGCCGACTCCAAGCGTTACCCGGCCATCGACCCGCTGGAGTCCTATTCCAAATACCTCGAATACCCCGAAATCCGCGAATACCTCGACGAGCATATCGAACCCGACTGGGTCGATCTGGTCTATGCCGGCAAGACCATCGTGCAGCGCGGCAAGGAGGCCAACGACCAGATCAACATCCTGGGCGACGACGGCGTGCCCGTCGAATACCACGAGCGTTTCTGGAAATCGGAGCTCATCGACTTCGTCATTTTGCAGCAGGACGCCTTCGATGCCATCGACGCCAACTGCCCGATCGAACGCCAGAAGATGATGTACGAAATGGTGATCGGCATTTGCCGCATGGACTTCGAGTTCGCCGACTTCGAGCAGTGCTCGCAGTTCTTCAAGGGGCTGATCAACCTCTTCCGCCAGATGAATTACTCCGAGTGGCAGTCCGAGAAGTTCCACGACTACAAGCGGCAGGTCGAACAATATGTCAATGATAAAGTTTCCAAATAAGCCCGAGGTATGACAACACGTGCATTTCAGAAGATTTATACGAAAATAGACAACATTACCAAGGCCACCGTCACGCTGCGTGCCGAAGGGGTGGGTAATGACGAACTGGCTACCGTGGGCGGAAAACTCGCCCAGGTGGTCAAGATCATGGGCGAAAACGTGACCCTTCAGGTCTTCGCCGGCACCGAGGGCCTCGCGACCGACTCGGAGGTGATCTTCCATGGCGAGCCTCCCAAGCTCCGCGTCTCGGACAACCTGGCCGGGCGTTTCTTCAACGCCTACGGCGAGCCCATCGAAGGGGGCGAGGCACCCGAGGGCGAAGCCCGCGAGATCGGCGGCCCGACGGTGAACCCCTACCGGCGTATCCAGCCTTCGGAGCTGATCGCCACCGGTATCGCTGGCATCGACCTCAATAACACGATCGTCACGGGGCAGAAGATTCCTTTCTTCGCCGACCCCGACCAGCCCTACAACGCCGTGATGGCTAACGTGGCCCTGCGTGCCAAGGCCGACAAGATCATTCTGGGCGGCATGGGTCTGACCAACGACGACTTCCTCTACTTCAAGCAGGTCTTCGAGAACGCCGGGGCGCTGGACCGCATCGTGTCGTTCGTCAATACGACGGAGAATCCTCCCGTGGAGCGCCTGCTGGTGCCCGACATGGCACTGACGGCCGCCGAGTACTTCGCCGTGGACAAAGGCGAGAAGGTGCTGGTGCTGCTGACGGACATGACCCTTTACGCCGACGCCCTGGCCATCGTGTCGAACCGCATGGACCAGATTCCGTCGAAGGATTCGATGCCCGGTTCGCTCTATTCGGACCTGGCGAAGATTTACGAAAAGGCCGTGCAGCTTCCCAACGGCGGTTCGATCACCATCATCGCGGTGACGACCCTTTCGGGCGGCGACATCACGCACGCCATCCCCGACAACACGGGTTACATCACCGAGGGGCAGTTGTTCCTGCGCAACGACTCCGACACGGGCAAGGTCATCGTCGATCCGTTCCGTTCGCTGTCGCGTCTGAAGCAGCTCGTAATCGGCAAGAAGACCCGCGAGGACCATCCCCAGGTGATGAACGCCTGCGTGCGCCTTTATGCTGACGCGGCCAACGCCAAAACCAAGCTCGAAAACGGTTTCGACCTCTCGGACTACGACGAACGCGCCCTGCGCTTCGCCCACGACTATTCGGAAAAGCTGCTGGCCATCGACGTGAACATCGACATCACGCAGATGCTCGACACGGCATGGACGCTCTTCGCCGAATATTTCTCCAAGGAGGAGGTCGGCATCAAGGCCGAGCTTATCAAAAAGTACTGGAAGGAGTAACGCGGAATGGCAATCAAGTTTCAATACAACAAGACCTCGCTCGGCGAACTCGGCAAGCAATTGAAAATGCGTCAGAAGGCGCTCCCTACCATCAAGAGTAAGGAGAGCGCCCTGCGCTCCGAGGTGAAGAAGGCGAAGGACTCCGCGCAGCAGTTCCGTGAGCGGTACGAGGCGCTCGGCGCCGAGTACGACTACATGGTCGCGCTGTGGGGAGAGTTTGATCCTGATCTGCTGCGCGTCGCCGACGTCGAACTCACGATCCAGAAAATCGCGGGCGTGCGCACGCCCGTGTTGCAGGACGTGCTCTTCGAGCAGAAGCACTACGACCTCTTTTCGTCACCCGTGTGGTATGCCGACGGGGTGGACATCCTCAAGCGCATCGCCCGCCTGGGCATCGAGTTCGAGGTGTTCAACCGCAAAACGGAGCTGCTGGACTATGCGCGACGCAAAACCACTCAGAAGGTGAACCTCTACGAAAAGGTGCAGATACCGGGGTATGAGGACGCCATACGCAAGATCAAACGCTTCATGGAGGACGAGGAGAACCTCTCCAAGTCGGCCCAGAAGATTGTGAAAACCAAACAGCAGCAAGCCGGGGAGGGCGCCATGTTATGATAGCGAAAATGGCCAAATACGACTTTGTGCTCTATGCGGCGCAAAGTGGCGATTTCATCGAGCGGCTGCGTGAACTGGGGCTGGTGGATATCACCACCACGGGCTGGGAACCTTCCGAAAACGACCGCCAGCTCATTCAGGCGATCGAGGGACATGCTAAGGCCGCGGATTTCCTGCGCGCCTTCCGGCAGGGCGAGGGATACGATCCAAAAGCCGCGCCTTTCGCCACCGGCGAGGAGGCTTACGAGCACTATGCGGCTGCTTCCCAGCAGGCTGCGGCCCTGCGCTCGGAGATCGCGCGCCTGCAGAAGACCGCCGACGAATTGCGTCCCTGGGGCGACTTCTCGGTGGAGCGTCTGCACGGGCTGGCTGCGCAGGGGATTGTGATCCGTTTCTTCTCGGCCATCCGCAGCAATTACGATAAGCAGGTCGCGGCCTGGTCGGAGCGGTACAACCTCACGCCGATCAACCTGTCGGAGGGCACCGCCTATTTCGTGGTGGTCGCCGAGCCCGGTCAGGAGGTGGCGATCGACGCGCAGGAGCTCAAGGCCCCGACGATGGATTATCGAGAGGCCGAGGCGCAGATCGCGGCTGCGGAGCAGCAGTTGCGCGGGCTGGATGCCGAATTCTCCCGCGTGGCGGCAACCGAGGAGCTGCTCGCCGACCACGGAGCCCTCTTGCGCGAGCAGCTGCAGGGCGTGCAGGTGCGGGCGACGGCGCAACCCGCCGCCGACGGCACGCTCGTGGTGATGGAGGGATGGGCCGAAAAGGAGACCTCCGACCGCGTGGATGCGCTGCTGGAGCAGTATCCCAACGTGATCTACCTCAAGAGCGATCCCACGCCCGAGGACGACACCCCCGTAAAGCTCAAGAACAACCGTTTCGCACGGGTCTTCGAGTTCGTGGGCGATATGTATGCCCGGCCGAAGTACGGCACGATGGACCTGACGCCTTTCTTCGCGCCGTTCTACATGCTCTTCTTCGGCATCTGCCTCAACGATGCCGGCTACGGACTGGTGTTGCTGCTGCTCGGGCTGTGGATGCTGCGCAAGAGCAAGGAGGGGATGATGCGGCAGGCCGCGTGGTTCGCCACGCTGTGCGCCGTCTCGACGATCGTGTTCGGCCTGTTCAGCGGCTCTTTCTTCGGAATAAGTCTCTCGAAATGGTTCCCCTCTATCCGGTTCTTCGACTTCCAGGGGCAGTTCTTCAGTTGGGCGCTGGCCATCGGCGTGCTGCAAATTCTCTTCGGTATGCTGCTGCGGGTCATCATGATTACCTGTTCGGCGGGCTTCCGCTATGCGCTCGGCGTGCTCGGATGGTTTATCGTCGTGCTTGCTGCGGCCCTGTCGCTCGGCCTGCCGATGCTCGATCCGAACTGGGCGATTCCCTTCTTCACCTCTTCGTCGCCGGCATTCTATGCCGCGTTGGCGGTGGGCGGCGTGCTGATGCTCTTCTTCAACTCGCCGGGCAAGAACCCCTTCGTAAACGTCGGACTGGGTCTGTGGGATACCTATAATAACCTGACGGGCATCCTCTCGGACGTGCTCTCCTACATCCGCCTCTTCGCCATCGGGCTTTCGGGCGGCATCCTGGCGACGGTCTTCAACGACCTGGCCAACGGATTCGTTCCCGACGGATCGAATATCGTGGTGCGGCTGCTGATTATGATTCCCATTCTTCTGATCGGCCACGGCATCAACATCTTCATGTCGGTCATCTCGTCGTTCGTGCACCCGATGCGTCTCACGTTCGTCGAATTCTACAAAAACGCGGGCTTCGAGATGTCGATGCGCTCGTTCGACCCGCTGCGTAAATTAACAAAATCGGAAAACAGATAAACAATCAAAACTAAACAACTCAAATCACTATGACAACAGCAATTATTTTGGGCTACATCGGCGTAGCGTTGATGGTCGGTCTTTCGGGTATGGCAAGCTGTATCGGCACCTCGATCGCCGGACAGGCTTCCGTCGGCGCGATGAAGAAGAACAACGGGGCTTTCGGTAGCTACATGATCCTCTCGGCAATCCCCGGTTCGCAGGGTCTTTACGGTTTCGTGGGTTTCTTCATGGTCAATGGCCTGCTGGTGGATTCGATGTCGCTGCTTCAGGGTGCCGCCGTCTTTGGCGCCGGCCTGCTCATGGGTCTCGTCTGCCTCTTCTCGTCGTACTACCAGGCCAAGGTGTGCGCCAACGGTATCTCGGCCATCGGCAACGGCCATGACGTGATGGGTAAGACGCTGATTCTCGCCGCTTTCCCTGAGCTTTACGCCATTCTGACGGTGGCTGCCGTGTTCCTGATCTCGAACGCCGTGAAGTAATCCGTCATGCGGACGCCGCACGGTCGGCGTACCGAGCAAAGGCGGGAGGACTGTTGAAGTCTTCCCGCCTTGTTGTTTGGTTGTCGGATTGCTTATTGCTGGTTGCTTTTCTTGCTTTACGGTGCGCTGTCCCGGCCGGTGTTGCCGGAAATCGAGCCGGCCCGTCTGCTTTTCCGGCCCTCCCCGGCTGACGGCTCGTGCGGATCGCCTTTTCCGCTGTCCGGCGGGTCGGGACTATCCGAGCTGCGGAACGGCTCTGCAAAGGGCGAAACAGGGAGGCATCCCGCTTCGTTATGCCTGTGCCGCTGTTTTGACGGGCCACGGACGCGGACGATAGAGCTGGTCGCGCAGTTGCGGCTCGAAACCCGCCTCGCGGATCGCGGCCCGGATGCCCTCGGCGTCGAAGCGGTTGTGCGCGCCGGCCGACGATACCACGTTCTCCTCGATCATGATGGAGCCCATGTCGTTGGCTCCGCTGTGGAGGGCCACCTGGGCCGTCTGTCTGCCGACGGTGAGCCAGGAGGCCTGAATGTTGCGGATGTTGTGGAGCACCAGCCGGCTGACGGCGATCACGCGCAGGTATTCCAGGGGCGAAAAGCGGGTGGTGATCCCCTCGCGCTCCAGTTCGGTGCCGGTGGAGCGGAAAATCCAGGGGATGAATGCGATGAAGCCGTAATGCCCCTCGGGACAGCGGGCCTGCAGGTCGCGGATGCGCAGCAGGTGGTCGATGCGCTGACGGGGCGTTTCGACGTGGCCGTACATCATGGTCGCCGAGGTGGGCAGGTTGAGCAGGTGCGCTTCGTGCATCACCTCGATCCAGGACTCCACGCCCGGTTTGCCGGGCGAGATCGCACGCCGCACGTCGGGGTCGAGGATTTCGGCCCCCGCACCGGGGAGCGAGTCGAGTCCTGCGGCGACCAGCCGCCGGAGCGTCTCCATCGTCGTGAGTCCGCTCACGCGGGCGATGTGGGCTACTTCGGGCGCTCCGAGCGCATGGAGCCGCAGAGCGGGGTAGCTCCGTTTGAGCGAGCGGAAAAGCTCCTCGTAAAATTCGATGCCCAGCTTCGGATGCAGGCCGCCCTGCAGGAGCAACTGGTCGCCTCCGAGCTCCAGCGTGCGGTCGATTTTCGCGCGGTAGGCGGCGGGTGTGGTGACGAAAGCCCGCTCCCTATCGCGGGGCTTGCAGTGGAAGTTACAGAACTTGCAGCCCGAAACGCAGACGTTGGTGATGTTTACGTTGCGGTCGATCTGCCACGTGACGACTTGCGGGTCGGGCACCGTCGCACGTCGCACCCGGTCGGCAAGCGAGGCGATCTCCTGCAGCGGACATGCTTCGTAAAGCGCGTATGCCTCCGCGCGGCTGAGCGGCTCGCGGCGGAGGCATTTGTCGTAAAGGGCCCGGCGGTTCATCGGCGGCGGCCCTGTTTTCCACGGCCGGGCTGTTCGCTCCGGTCGCGCTTTTGTCGGTTGCCGGATTCGTCCGGCAGCAGAAGCTCGAAGTCGAGCTGCCGTTTCTGGAGGTCGGCCCGCCGGATGCGCACCCGCACGGCGTCGCCCAGGGTGAAACGTCGTCCGGTGCGGTGACCGTAAACCTCGTACCGCTGTTCGTCGAACTGGAAGAAATCGCCCGGTATGTCCCTCAGGAATGTCATCCCCTCGATGTGGGTCTCGTCCAGCTCGACGTACATGCCCCACTCGGTGAGGCCCGAAACGTGACCGTCGAACTCCTGTCCGAGTTTGTCCTGCATGAATTCCACCATCTTGTACTTGATCGAGGCGCGTTCGGCTTCGGCGGCCAGGATTTCGCGGTCGGAGGCGTAGGCGGCGGCCTTTTCGAGCTCGGTCCGGTTCGCAGGCTTCCCTCCTTCGAGGTAGCGGGCCAGCAGCCGGTGGACCATCATGTCGGGGTAGCGGCGGATGGGCGAGGTGAAGTGGGTGTAGAACGGAAAGGCCAGCCCGTAGTGGCCGATGTTGTCGGTCGTGTAGAACGCTTTGGCCATCGAGCGCACGGCCAGCGTCGAGACGACGTTCTCCTCGTTGCGCCCTTTGACCTCGGCGAGCAGCTTGTTCATCTCCTTTGCGATTGCGCGGCCTTTGTTGGCCTTGAACTGATAGCCGAAGCGGAGGATGAACGAGCGGAATTTCTCGAGCTTCTCCTCGGTCGGGGCGTCGTGCACGCGGAAGACCATCGGGCGGGCGATGTTGCGGCCGCCCGACGACTTGCGGCGGGCACAGAACTCGGCCACGCGGCGGTTGGCCAGCAGCATGAACTCTTCGATGAGCTGGTTCGACTCCTTCTGTTCCTTGAAATAGACCCCCAGCGGTTTCCCCTTTTCGTCGAGGATGAAGCGGGCCTCGGCGCGGTCGAAGCCGATCGCCCCGTTTTTGAACCGCTGTCGGCGGAGCGCCTGGGCCAGCCGGTGCAGCGAAAGCACCTCGTCGGCGTAGTCCCCCTTGCCGCTCTCGATGATCTCCTGCGCCTCGGCATAGGTGAAACGCCGGTCGGAGTGGATGACCGTGCGGCCGAACCATTCGTCGAGGATTTCCAGGTTCTCGTCGATGGTGAAGACCGCCGAGAAGCAGAGGCTCTCTTCGTCGGGCCGGAGCGAACAGAGCTCGTTGGAGAGGCGTTCGGGAAGCATCGGGACCGTGCGATCGACCAGATAGACCGAGGTGCCCCGATCGCGGGCCTCGTTGTCGATGATCGATCCGGGGCGTACGTAATGGGTCACGTCGGCGATGTGGACGCCGACCTCCCATACCCCGTCGCGGAGCTTGCGTACCGAGAGGGCGTCGTCGAAGTCCTTGGCGTCGGCCGGGTCGATGGTGAAGGTCGTCGTTGCGCGGAAATCCCGCCGCTCGGCGTAATCCCCGGCCGTAATCGTTCCCGGAATGGCTGCGGCCGCGGCTTCCACCTCCTCGTCGAAGCGATAGGGGAGGTTGAATTCGGCCAGGATGGCGTGCATCTCGGTGTCGTTTTCACCCGCCATGCCCAGCACGTCGAGCAGCTCGCCCGTGGGACTTTTCGAGCCCTGGGGCCACTCCGTGACGCGGACGACGACCTTTTGGCCGCTCGTGAGCCCGGGGTAGCGTTTGCGCGGAAGGTAGATGTCCACCGGCATCTTGCGCGAATCGACTTTCACGAAGATTTCGTGCGCCGCGACCTGTGCGACCCCGACGTAGCGGCGGTCGCTGCGGGCGATGATGCGCAGGATCTCGCCGTCGAGCTTGCCCTGGCGGGAGGTGCGGGTGACGATGAATTCGACCCGGTCGCCGTCGAGCGCATTGGCCGAGTTGCGCTGATCGACATAGACGTCGCTGTCGAGTTCGTCCGTGCGGACGTACATCGAGCCCGTGGAGATCATCTCCACCACCCCGATATGGCGGGGAAGCTGGCGGCTGCTGAGACGGTATTTGTCCCCTTCGCACACCTCCGCGACCCCCTCGGCCGTCAGCCGGTCGAGGATTTCACGGGTCTGTGCGCGGCCGTCGGCGCTCGCTCCGCCCGAGGCGGAGGCCAGGTGGCGGAGGGTGAATTTATGGTTCGGGGATTCGCGCAGCAGATGCAGGATGAACGATGCGCGGTCGGTGGAAATGGCTGTTTTCTTTCTGTTTCTTGTCATGTTTTCGTCAATAGGCGGAGGGCCAGCTCGTGCATGAATCCGATGCCGCACGCGATGGCCCCTTCGTCGGGGTTAAAAGTGGATGTGTGGAGTTTCCCGGCCGCGGCGCCTACTCCCAATCGGTAGAAAAGGGCGGGGTAACGCTGGCCGTAGAAGCCGAAATCTTCGGCCGTCGGCCGCAGCGGCAGCGGCTCCCAGGGGATGCCGAGCCGGTCGGCGAGCTCCGTGGCGATGCGGGTCAGCCGTGCGTCGTTGGTAACGCACGGATACCCGGGCGAGATGTCGGTGATGACCGTAACGCCGTACTGCCGTGCGACCTGCTCCGCGCATGTGCGCACGGCACTGCGCGTATCGGCGCGCAGCGTCTCGTCGAACGTGCGCATGGTGCCCTCCATACGCACCTCGTCGGGAATGACATTCGTGGCTCCGGGGGCGTCGAGCCGTCCGATGGAGACGACCCGGTCGGGGTCGTTGAGGGCCGTCAGGCGCAGGGTAAGGTCGGCGGCGGCCGAAACCGTGTCGTCGATCTGCCCGCGCAGGGCCCCGTGGCCGCCCCGTCCCCGGATGGTAAAGCGGAGCTCGTCGTTGGAGGCCATGTACTTCCCGGCCCGGAAACCCAGCCGGCCCGTTTCGAGCTGCGGATCGACGTGTTCGCCCACCACGGCCGCCACGTCGTACCCCCGGAACGGATCTTCGGCCAGCACGCGCGATGCACCGCCGGGGTTGCACTCCTCGCCCGGCTGGAAAAGTCCGAAGAGCGTCCCCGGGAAATGGGGAGCGGCGGAGAGCCTGCGGAGCACCCCGTACAGGACGGCGGCATGGAGGTCGTGGCCGCAGGCGTGCATCACCTCCTCGTTTTCGGAGCGCCATGCTACATCGGCTGTCTCCACCAGGGGCAGGGCGTCGATGTCGGCCCTGAGCACCACGGCGCGGCGCAGGTCGCCCCGGCCGGGGATGCGGGCCAGCACGCCCGTACCGGCGACGGGGCGGTTTTCGATGCCCAGCGCATCGAGCTGCCCGGCGATGAAACGGCTGGTTTCGTGCTCCCGGAACGAGAGCTCGGGGTGGCGGTGCAGGTGGCGGCGGAATGTTTCGGGTGTCATGGTGTCTCTGTTCAGAATACGGCGCGGGCGATGCGCGCGATGTTCAGCGTGCGCCCCATCGTGTAAAAGTGGATGACCGGGACGCCGCGTGCCCGCAGCTCGCGGGCCTGTGCGATCGCCCATTCGATCCCGATTTCGCGGATCGCCTGCGCGTTGTGGCGGTGACGTTCGACCTCGGCGGCGAGTTCCGGCGGGAGCGTGACGCCGAACGTGCGGGGCAGCACCTCGAGGTGGCGGTAGTCCGCCAGAGGCTTGATGCCCGGGATGATCGGCACGTCGATGCCTGCGTCGCGGCAGCGGTCGCAGAAGTCGAAGAAACGCCGGTTGTCGAAGCACATCTGCGTGACCACATAGTCGGCCCCCGCAGCGACTTTCTCCCCGAGGCGGCGCAGGTCGCTTGCGGGGTCCGTCGCTTCGACGTGGGTTTCGGGATAGCCCGCCACGCCGATCGAAAACCGTGAGTGGTGGCACTCCGCGACCTCGCCGTCCACGAATTCGCCCCGGTTCATGGCCGCGATCTGCCGCACCAGGTCGCAGGCATGGGCATGGCCCTGCGGATGGGTGGTGAATGCGGTTTCGCCGGGCGCCTTGTCCCCGCGCAGGGCCAGCACGTTGTGCAGCCCCAGGAAATCCATGTCGATCAGTGCGTCCTCGATGTCGTAGCGCGACAGTCCGCCGCAGATCAGGTGCGGCACGGCCTCCACGCCGTAGCGGGTGCGGATAGCCGCCGAGATGCCCACGGTGCCGGGACGACGACGGGCGACGTGGCGTTCCACGCTGCCGTCGGGTCGCCGGGTATGCCGCACCACCTCGCGGTGGAAGGTCACATTGACGTAGGCCGGATCGAACTCCGCGAGCGGGTCGATGGCGGCGAACACGGCGGCCGCGCCGTCGCCCTTGAGCGGCGGCAGCAGCTCGAAGGCGAAGCGGGTCGTGCGTTCTTTCAGGGCGCGACGTATGGTGTCGGTCACGTTCACGGCAGGTTGTTGGGGATGAGTTTGCGCACGGCGTCGGGCTCCATGCCCCGGCGTGCGGCGTAGTCGGCGAGCTGCTCTTCGTCGATGCGGCCGACGCTGAAATAACGGCCGTCGGAGAGCATCAGTCCGCAGAGGGCTTCGCCCGGTTCGATCATATAATTTTCGGTCAGCCGCATCCGCGTGGTCCTATCCGCTGCCAACAGCCGGAACACTTCGCGCTTGAGCGAATGGTCGGGGGTCGCGGGGTAGCCGAAAGCCATCCGCAGTCCCCGGTATTCGCCCCGCAGGATCGCCGCGGGCGTCGGCTCCGCTCCGGTTTCGTAACCCCACATCTGCCTGCGCACGAAAGCGTGTACCGCTTCGGCGAACGCCTCCGTCAGCCGGTCGGCCAGCAGTTTGGCCAGGATAGCCGCATAGTCGTCGCCTTCGGAGCGGAATTTCTCGGTGAGCTCCTTCAGTCCGACACCGGCGCTCAAGGCGAAGCAGGCGACGTAGTCGGTGGCATCCGCCCGCTCGGGCAGCAGGAAATCGGCGAGCGAAAGGTGCTCGTTGCCGGGGGTCTGGTTGCGCAGCATGGGCAGCACGACGTCGCCCTTCGGGCCGCGGACGACGAGGTCGTCGCCCCGGCTTGCGGCGGGGAAGAGGCCGACGACCCCCTGCAGGGTGAGCAGCCGCTCGTCGCGGATGCGGGCGAGCAGCGCGGTGGCGTCGTCGTAGAGCTTGCGGGCTTCGGCTCCCTTTTCGGGGTTGTCGAGCAGCTCCGGCCAACGGCCCTTGATCCCCCAGGCGGGGAAAAAGAAGTTCCAGTCGATGAACCGCTCCGCATCCGCAATGTCGAAATCGGGGAACACCAGCCTGCCCGTGTGGGCGGCTTCGGCGACCTCGCCGGGCTGTTTGACGCGGCGTGCAGCACGGGCATCCGCCAGAGGCGTGTACGTCCGTTTTTCGTTGCTGCGTACGTACTCTTCGCGCAGGGTGTGCTGCCGCTCCCTGACCGAAGCGGCATAGGCCGCTCCTTCGGGGCCGAGCAGCCGGCTCAGGATATCGACGTTGCTGTTGGCATTGCCGGCGTGGATCACCGGCCCGCGGTAAACGGGGGCGATTTTGACCGCCGTATGGAGTTCGGAGGTGGTGGCTCCCCCGATGAGCACCGGGATGCGCAGGCCGCGGCGGTCCATCTCGCGGCAGACGCGGATCATCTCGTCGAGCGACGGGGTAATCAGTCCGCTCAGGCAGACGGCGTCAGCATCCCATGCGACGGCCTCATCGACGATGCGGTCGCACTCCACCATCACCCCCAGGTCGCGGATTTCGTAACCGTTGCAGGCCATCACCACCGAGACGATGTTTTTGCCGATGTCGTGTACGTCGCCCTTGACGGTGGCGATCAGCACGCGCCCCGCCTTTTTCGCGGTGCTCGCGGTCTCCTGTTCCATGTAGGGGGTCAGGGCCGCCACCGCCCGTTTCATCACGCGGGCGGTCTTGACCACCTGGGGCAGGAACATCTTGCCCTGCCCGAAAAGCTCGCCCACCTGCTCCATGGCGGGCATGAGCAGCGTGTCGATCACCGCGAGAGGGCTTCCGAGCGTATGGTATCCCTCCAGCGCGTCGGCTTCGATGCGGTCGGCCACCCCCTTGCGCATGGCATGGCCGATGCGCTCTGCGAGCGGCAGTTCGCGCCAGTTGTCCGTCGGGGCCTCCTTTGTGTCGTGTGCCTGCACGCCCGGGGCGGAGGCGTACTCCGTGAGCCGGGCGGCGGCGTCTGCGCGGCGGCAGAGGATCACGTCCTCGACCCGGTGCAGCAGTTCGGGTTCGATGTCGCCGTATATTTTGAGCAGTTGCGGGTTCACGATGCCCATATCCATGCCTGCACGGATGGCGTGGTAGAGAAAGACCGCGTGCATGGCCTCCCGCACGGCGTTGTTGCCGCGGAATGCGAACGAGAGGTTGCTCACCCCGCCCGAGACTTTGGCGCCGGGCAGGTTGGCCTTGATCCAGCGCACGGCCTCGATGAAGTCGCGCGCATAGCTGTCGTGGGCCTCGATGCCGGTGGCGACGGCCAGTACGTTGGGGTCGAATACGATCTCCTCGGCAGGAAACCCGTTCGCCGTCAGCAGGTCGTAGGCGCGGCGGGCCACCTCGATTTTGCGGGCGCAGGTGTCGGCCTGACCCCGCTCGTCGAAGAGCATGACCACGGCGGCCGCACCGTAGCGGCGGACGATCCGTGCGCGGCGCAGGAACTCATCCTCGCCCTCCTTGAGCGACAGGGAGTTTACCACGCTTTTGCCCTGCGTGCACCGAAGCCCCGCTTCGAGCACCTCCCATTTCGACGAGTCGATCATCACGGGTACGCGGGCCACGTCGGGATCGGAGGCCGCGAGGTTGAGAAACCGCGTCATGGCAGATGCTCCGTCGATCAGTCCGTCGTCCATGCAGACGTCGATGACCTGCGCCCCGGCCTCGACCTGTGCGCGGGCGACGGCGACGGCCTCCTCGTAACGCTCCTCGCAGATCATCCGCGCGAAACGGGCCGAGCCGGCCACATTGGTACGCTCGCCGATGTTGATGAAGTTCGCCTCGGGGACGATCCGCAGGGGCTCCAGTCCGCTGAGAAGCGTTTCGTGCCGCTGCTCCGGCAGCGGACGCGGGGCGTAGTCCCCGACGATTTTGCGCAGTTCATGGATATGCGCCGGGGTGGTGCCGCAGCATCCGCCGACGAAGTTCACCAGCCCCCGGCGGAGGTATTCCGCGACGTCGGCGGCGAACATGGCCGGAGTTTCGTCATAGCCGCCCATCACGTTCGGCAGCCCCGCGTTGGGATAGACCGCCACACGACATTCGGCTACCGCTGCGAGCCGCTCCAGGTAGGGAAGCAGGGCGCGGGCTCCGAATGAGCAGTTGAGGCTGACGGCCAGCGGCCGGGCGTGGGCGACGGAGGTGCAGAAAGCTTCGACGCTCTGCCCCGAGAGGGTGCGTCCCGACGGGGTGAGCGTGCCCGAGACGATCAGCGGCACGCGGATGCCCCGCTCGGCGAAGAGCCCCTCGATGGCATGGATGGCGGCTTTGGCGTTGAGCGTGTCGAAGCAGGTTTCGAGCATCAGCAGATCCGCACCGCCGTCGAGCAGCCCTTCGGCCTGCGTGTGGTAGGCTGCTGCCAGCTCGGTGAACGAGGCGGTGCGGCCGGCCGGGTCGTCCACGTCGGTGGAGATCGAGAGCGTATGACCGGTCGGCCCCATCGAGCCGCCGACGAACCGCGGTTTCGAGGGGTTGCGGGCCGTGAATTCGTCGGCCGCGGCCCGTGCGAGGGCGGCTCCCGCACGGTTGATTTCATAAACGAAATCCTGGAGACCGTATTCGGCCAGCGAGAGGGCGTTGGCGTTGAACGTGTCGGTGGTGACGATGTCCGAGCCGGCCCGCAGGTAGTTTTCGTGGATCGCCCGGATCACCTCGGGACGGGTGAGGCAGAGCAGGTCGTTGCATCCGCGGAGCGGTTGCCGCCAGTCGGCGAAGCGCGCTCCGCGGTATTCGCGTTCGCCCAGGCCGAAGCGCTGGATCATGGTGCCCAGGCCGCCGTCGAGCAGCAGGATGCGTCGTGCGGCTTCGCGGCGGATGTCTTTCGGGGGGCAGGGTATGGTATTCAGGCGGATCACGGTCGGTTATTCCTGTTTTTCGAGGGTGATGTGGAAAAGCTTGCTCCAGTTCTTGCCCGTCACGAAGATGCGCTTGAGAGCGGGGTCGTAGGCGATGCCGTTGAGCACGTCGGTCGAGGGGGTGACCTCCTCTTCGGGCAGCAGGCCGCTCAGATCGACGATCCCCTCGACAGCTCCGGTCGCGGGGTCGATGATGACGATCTGGTCGGTGGTATAGACGTTGGCCCAGATTTTACCCTCGATCCACTCCAGTTCGTTGAGCAGGCGCACCGGCTCGCCCGAGAGGGTGACGGCGATGTTGCGCTCGCGCTCGAAGGTGTCGGGGTCGAGCACCCGGATGCGGTCGGAGCCGTCGCTCATGTAGAGCCAGCGGCCGTCGGTGGTCAGTCCCCATCCCTGCCCGGGGTAGGTGAAGCCGCCCGTCCGCCGGCCCGTCGCGGCGTCGTAAACATGAGCCCGGTTGGAGGTCCAGGTGAGCTGATAGACTTTGCCGCCGAGCAGCGCGATCCCCTCGCCGAATTCCGAGCGGGGCAGCCGGGCCACTACTTCGCTGCGGCTCGTCTCCAGGTCGGTTTTCAGCAGGCGGGAGGCCCCGTTCTGGCCCGTACCCTCCCACAGCAGGCCGTCGGCGTACTGGAGTCCCTGGGTATAGTTTTCGGGGTCGTGGGGATAGACGCGCTGCACGGCATAGGTGTAGCGGACCGGTTCGGCGGGCGCGGCCGGCTGCGAGGTGCGGCGTGCGGCGCCGGGGCTTCCGCATGCGACCGCGAGCAGTCCTGTCAGCAGAATGGATAGGGTGACTTTCATTTCAAAAAAATATGCGTACAAAGGTACGCAAATCAATCGGCAAATCATAATCCGCGAAGGAGGAATTGTGCGGGCGGAGCGGTGTTTACGCCTGTTGGGGAAGAGCCGTCGCCCGGCTGGCGGAAGCGGCCCCGCTGCCGCAGGAGCCCGGTATCCCGCAAGGGTTAAAATAAGGAGGATGAATTGGGATTTTTTGAAATATTTTCCTAACTTTGCGAGCCGTTTTGCGGCATCGGATGTATGAAACATATAAATTTCTCACTATGAATATCGTAAGAGAACAACGCGAACCCCGCACCTCGCTGCTGAAAGTCACCGTGGGCGAGCAGGATTACGGCCAGGCCGTCGAGAAGGCGCTGCGCGACTACCGGCGCAAGGCCAATATCCCCGGATTCCGGCCCGGCATGGTGCCGATGGGGATTATCCGCAAGATGTACGGCAAGGGCGTGGTGGCCGAACAGTCCTATCGCGCGGCTTCCGACGCGGTCTTCGGATACCTCCAGAAGGAGGGTATCGACTATATCGGCGACGTGATTCCGTCGGACGAGCAGGGCGACTTCGATTTCGACAACCAGACCGAGTTCGAGTTCCTGTTCGAGATCGGCGAGGCCCCCGAAGTGAACCTCGAGTTCACGGCCAAGGACAAGGTCACGTACTACACGATCAAGATCGACGAGAAGATGCACGCCGACTACCGCGCCAATTTCCTGCGTCGATTCGGCCGCTTGATGGACGTGGACGAGGTTGCCGGCGACGAAGCGCTGAGCGTCACGCTCGACAACGGGGAGATTCGGGTCGAGGATGCCTACGTGGGGTTGATCTCCATGAGCGAGCAGGAGCGCAAACCTTTCATGGGACAGCGTGTCGGCTTCAAGACCACGGTAAATATCGACGAGTTGTATAAGACACCGTCCCAGCGTGCCGCCGTCCTCCAAATGAAGGAGGAGGAGCTGGCCTCCGTCAAACCGCAGTTCGACCTAGAGATCGTCAAGATCCGCCGTTTCGCCGAGCCCGCGCTCGACGAGGAGTTCTTCAAGACGGCATTCCCCGGCGGAGAGGTCACGGACGAGGCCGGATTGGACGCCTATGTGGACGAGCAGATCACCCGGGAGCTGCGCCGCGAGACCGATTACCTCTTCACGCTCCAGTTGCGCGACTACCTGCTGGCCAAAGCGAACCTCGCCATGCCGACGGAGTTCCTCAAACGCTGGCTCCACGTAATCAACGAGGGCAAGTTCACCCGCGAGGAGATCGAAAAGGATTTCGACCAGTTCCTCAAGATGTTCTCCTGGAACTACCTCCAGAAATATTTCATCAAGCAGGACAACCTGCAGGTGACTGCCGACGAAGCTGCTGCCGAGGCCCGCGCTTTCGCGCAGGCGCAGTTCGCCCAGTACGGCATGCCGACCGCTCCGGAGGAGATGCTCGCGGCATACGGTAAGAAAATTCTTGATGACAAGGAACAGAGCCAGAAAATCTATGAAAAGCTCTACGAGTCCAAAGTGGTGGAGGACGTCAAATCCAAGCTCAAGGTGACTCAGAAAGCCGTCTCTGCGGAAGATTTCGCCAAACTCGCCCGCGGGATCTGACCCTGGCGGAAAATGTGTTATATCCGAACTCTGCGGGTTTGATTTTTGCATCGGCCCGCAGAGTTCTTGATTTGAAATAACAGTACTTCATGCGCTATGTCGGAATTTGAAAAATACGCCGTGAAACATTGCGGCATCAGCAGCCTCAGGCTGCATGACTTCCACTCCATCCAGGCGGGTTACGTCTCGCCGACGATTATCGAGGAACGTCAGTTGAACATCGCCACGATGGACGTGTTCTCCCGCCTGATGATGGATCGCATCATCTTCCTGGGCGCGCCCATTTACGACGACGCGGCCAACATCATCCAGGCGCAACTGCTGTTCCTGGAGTCGGTGGACCCGGAAAAGGATATTCAGATCTACATCAACTCCCCGGGCGGCTCGGTGTCGGCCGGACTGGGTATCTACGACACCATGCAGCTCGTCAGCTCCGACGTAGCCACCATCTGCACGGGCATGGCCGCCTCGATGGGGGCCGTGCTGCTCACCGCCGGCTGCAAGGGCAAGCGTTCGGCCCTGCCCCATTCGCGGGTGATGATCCATCAGCCGTTGGGCGGGGCTTCGGGACAGGCGTCGGATATCGAAATCACGGCCCGCGAAATCCTCAAGACCAAGAAGGAGCTGTATGAAATTCTGGCAGCCCACTCGGGGGTGTCGGTGAAGAAGATCGAGCGCGACGCCGACCGCGACTACTGGCTCACCGCGACCGAGGCGAAGGAGTACGGGCTGATCGACGAAGTGCTCACCAAAAGAGGAAGCGAGAAGTAATGGCACAGGGAAAGAATTACAATAAGGGGGGCGGCTCGCACGGCAAGCAAACCGAGGTCTGTTCGTTCTGCGGTGCCAGCCGCAGCGACGTGAGCGTGCTTTTCCAGGGCACGGGCGACGGCGCCCATATCTGCAACAAGTGCGTGGAGAACGCATACCGCATGTTGGTCGAAAACGAGATGCCCGACCAGCGCGGGAAGCGATGCCGCGAGACCCCGCTCCGGATGGAGGATTTGCTCAAGCCGGTGCAGATCAAGGAGTTTCTGGATCAATACGTGATCGGGCAGGACACGGCCAAGCGGTACATGTCCGTGGCCGTTTACAACCATTACAAGAGGCTGATGTGCGCTTCGCCCGCGCAGGACGAGGTCGAGATCGACAAGTCGAATATCGTCATGGTCGGTCCCACGGGTACGGGCAAAACCCTGATGGCCCGCACGATCGCGCGGCTGCTCAAGGTGCCTTTCACCATCGTCGATGCCACGGTCCTCACCGAGGCGGGCTATGTGGGTGAGGACGTCGAAAGCATCCTTTCGCGGCTGTTGCAAGTGGCCAACTACGACGTGGAGCAGGCCGAGCGGGGCATCGTTTTCATCGACGAAATCGACAAGATCGCCCGCAAGGGGGACAATCCGAGCATCACGCGCGACGTTTCGGGCGAAGGGGTGCAGCAGGCATTGCTGAAAATTCTGGAGGGTGCGGTGGTCAATGTGCCGCCGCAGGGGGGCCGCAAGCACCCCGACCAGAAGTTCATCCAGGTCAATACGCGCAACATCCTGTTCATCTGCGGCGGAGCGTTCGACGGCATCGAGAAGCGCATCGCCCAGCGGCTCAATACCCGGGCGGTGGGTTACGGTCGCCTGGGCACGAGCAGCATCGACCGCAACAACCTGATGCAGTACGTCATGCCGCAAGACCTCAAGGCTTTCGGCCTGATCCCGGAGCTGGTGGGCCGTCTGCCGGTGCTGACCTACATGCAACCGCTGGGGCGGGAGGCCCTGCGCTCGATCCTCACCGAGCCGCGCAATGCCATCGTCAAGCAGTACGTGCGGCTGTTCGAGATGGACGGCGTGACGCTCGCCTTCGATGACGACGTGCTGGATTATATCGTCGATAAGGCGTTGGAATTCAAGCTCGGAGCCCGCGGTTTGCGTTCCATCTGCGAGGCGATCATGAACGACGTGATGTTTGAAATCCCCTCATCGGGCAGCCGCCGCTTCACCGTCACGCTTCCCTATGCCCGCTGCAAGCTCGAAAAAGCGAATTTTATGGAGCTCAAGCGGGTCGGATAGGCCGGAATTGTTGTATATTTGTTCAATCAAACGAAGCATAATTCAGACTACCTATGGCTACAAATTCCAAACTCATACGCAGTGCGGACAACATCCGTATCCTGGCCGCCGCAATGGTCGAAAAGGCCAAATCGGGACACCCCGGCGGTGCGATGGGCGGAGCGGACTTCATCAACGTGCTCTACGCCGAGTTTCTGCGGTACGATCCCGATGAGCGGACGTATCCTTTCCGCGACCGTTTTTTCCTCGATCCGGGCCATATGGCGCCGATGCTCTACGCGACCCTGTCGCTTGCCGGAGCCTACACGAGCGAAGAGCTGCAGCAGCTCCGTCAGTGGGGCAGTCCTACTCCCGGCCATCCCGAGGTAGACGTTGCGCGGGGCGTGGAGAACACCTCCGGCCCGCTCGGACAGGGTCATGCCATGGGCTTGGGCGCAGCCATCGCCGAGCGTTTCCTGGTCGCCCGTTTCGGCGAATGGATGGCGCACAGGACTTTCGCCTACATCTCCGACGGAGGCGTCGAGGAGGAGGTATCCCAGGGCGTGGGCCGCATTGCCGGACACCTGGGGCTGAATAACTTCATCATGTATTACGACGCCAACAACGTGCAGCTCTCGACCCGCGTGGACGAGGTCGATACCGAGAATGTGGCGATGAAATACGAAGCCTGGGGCTGGAACGTACTCACGATCGACGGGCACGACGTCGATGCCATCCGCGCGGCGCTGACCGCCGCATGCGACGAGCGCGAGCGCCCGACCCTCATCATCGGCCGCACGGTGATGGGGCGCGGCGCGAAAGCTGCCGACGGAACCTCGTTCGAAGATAAGGTCTCCACGCACGGCCAGCCGCTGACGGCGGCCGGCGCCGACATGGAGGCTACCGTCCGCAACCTGGGCGGAGACCCCGCCGATCCGTTCGCGGTCTTCCCCGAGAGCCGCGAGGTGTACGACGCGCGTTGCGCGGAGCTGCGGGAATGGGCCCGCAAGCTGCGCGAGACGGAGCGAAGCTGGCGCGACGAGCACCGCGAACTCGCCCGCAAACTCGACCTGTTCCTCTCGGGAGAGGTGCCCGAAATCGACTACAAGGGGATCGAGATGAAGCCCGACGGAGCTACGCGGGCGGCGTCGGCCACCGTGCTGGGGCTCTATGCCGAGAAGGTGGAGAACATGATCGTCGCTTCGGCCGATCTCTCCAACTCGGACAAGACGGACGGGTTCCTCAAAAAAACCACGGCTTTCACGAAGGGCGACTTTACGGGCAAGTTCTTCCAGGCCGGGGTGTCGGAGCTGACGATGGCCTGCGTGATGAACGGCATGGCTCTGCACGGAGGCGTGATCCCCGCCTGCGGCACCTTCTTCGTCTTTTCGGACTACATGAAGCCCGCCGTGCGACTGGCGGCCCTCATGCGCCTGCATGTGATTTATGTCTGGTCGCACGACTCGTTCCGCGTAGGCGAGGACGGACCCACCCACCAGCCTGTCGAGCATGAAGCCCAGATCCGGCTGATGGAGCACCTGCGCAACCACCGGGGCGAACGCTCGATGGTCGTGCTGCGGCCCGCCGACGGGGAGGAGACCATCGCCGCATGGCGGTATGCGCTATGCGAACACCGGCCTGTGGCGCTCGTGCTGTCGCGTCAGAACATCAAAAACCTGCCGACGCTGCGCCTGAGCCGCCGCGAGGAGGCGGCGCAACTCCAGAAGGGGGCCTATATCGTCATGGACGCTGCGAAGCCCGTGGTGGTGATGCTCGCCTCCGGGTCGGAGGTGGCCACGCTCGTCGAGGGCGCCCAGCGGCTCGTGGCCGAGGGGATCAATGTGCGGGTGGTAAGCGTCCCGAGCGAGGGACTCTTCCGCGACCAGCCCAAGTCCTATCAGGATACCGTGCTCCCGAAAGGCATCGTCCGCTATGGCATGACCTCCGGGCTGCCGGTGACCCTGCTCGGCCTGGTGGGGGAGCAGGGCATGATCCACGGCCTCGACCATTTCGGCTACTCGGCTCCCTACAAGGTGCTCGACGAACAGTTCGGCTACAACGGCGCCACGGTTTACGAAGAGGTGAAAAAGTTGCTGGCGAAATAATCGGCAGCTTCCTGCCGAAGCGAGAGATCCGGGCCGAAATGCGGTCCGGATTTTTCATTCGCTTTCGGGTGCCTGCCGAAGCGGTGCCGAGCGGACAGGATGCCGCCGTCGTGCGTTATATAATATAAAGGTATGAAGCGTGCGGCGGAAATCGTATATGCAGTGCGTCGTTTGCCTTGCACGTGTGGTTGTCTCGGCTCACGCGACCGGGGTGGACGACGCGGTCCACGGTCGCTTGGGCAGCAATGCGATCGACGAGCGGGGGAACAGGTCATATGCCTGTTCCCCCGCTTTTGCAAGGGTTTCTGCTGTCGTCGGCAGGACGCGGAAACGCCGGTCTCAATGCCCGTGCTCGGCTTCCGCGGCTGCGGCTTCCTCGGCGGTGCGGTGCACCGTCCCGTGGGGATGCTCCGCCGGCGCATAGACCGAGTAGAGTTTCAGCGGCTCCTGTCCCGTGTTGAGGATGTTGTGCCATTTGCCTGCCGGAACGAGGATCGCAAAGTCGGCCGATGCCTCGCGGACAAAATCGAGCCGGTCGCGGCTGTCGCCCATCAGCACCCGTGCCGTTCCCTGCTCGATACGCAGGAATTGATCGATGTCGTGATGCTGTTCCAGCCCCACCTCCCCGCCGACGGGAATCGCCATGACGGTGAGTTGCAGGTTGCCGCCCGTCCAGAGCGTCGTGCGAAAATTCTCGTTGGTCAGCGTATAGCTGTCGATGTTGAGCACCGTAGGCTCGGCGCCGTAGTCCCGGAGCTCGACATCGGTCTGCTGCGTTTGGGGTTCCTGTTGCTGCCGGGGTGGTTGCGCCTGCCGGCCGCAGGCGGAGGTGAGCAGCGTCAGGGACGCTGCCGCCATAAGAGTCGTCGCTGTTTTTGCTTTCATGGTCGTAACGTGTTTGATCCCAGTACAAATATAGTTAAAATAATCATGCGGAGAGGTGTTGCGTGTCCCTTTTTCGGGTGGTGGCGGATAATCCCGCCCATGTGTTGCATGGTAGCGTGGAAACGGCTTATCGCGCAGGGAGCGGCCGACGGCGCGGCGCGCACGGGTACGACCGACGATGTGCACGAAAAATGCGGCCGTCCGAGACGGCCGCATAGCGATTGACCGGAGAAGGGAAGGCTGCACCGGGCTGCGGCACGGAGAGGGAAGCCGCCGGGCCTGCTTCACCGTGGCGAAATTCTCCGTGCACCGGGGTTACAGGCCGAATTCCCGCCTGATCCGCTCCACTTCGTCGAGTTTCTCCCAGCCGAAGAATTCGATCTCCCGCTCGGTTTCCCGCCCGTGCTCCCACACTTTTTCGATGCGTTTGAAGCTGCGGTTGCCGAAATGCCCGTAAGCTGCCGTGGCTTCGTAGATCGGATTCTTCAATCCGAAACGACGCACGATGGCCGCAGGCCGCAGGTCGAACAACCGGCCGATACGCTCCGCGATCTCGCCTTCGCCGATGCTCAGTCGGTTGGTGCCGTAGGTGTCCACGTAGATCGAAAGCGGCCGGGCGATGCCGATGGCATAGCTCAATTGTACCAGCATCTCGTCCGCGACGCCCGCGGCGACCATATTTTTGGCGATGTGGCGGGCGGCGTAAGCCGCCGAGCGGTCCACCTTCGAGGCGTCCTTGCCCGAAAATGCGCCGCCGCCGTGCGCACCCCGGCCGCCGTAGCTGTCCACGATGATCTTGCGTCCGGTGACGCCCGTATCTCCGTGCGGCCCGCCGATGACGAACTTGCCCGTCGGGTTTACGTGCAGGATGAAGTCGTCGCCGAGCAGCTCCCACAGCCTGTCGCCCGCCCGCTGGAGCCGCGCCTTGACGCGCGGCAGCAGAATCGTGCGCACGTCATGGCGGATGCGTTCCTGCATCTGCCGCTCGGCCTCCTGCTCGCTCACCCCGTCGCCGGGGAGCACGAATTCGTCGTGCTGGGTCGAAACCACGATGGTGTGGATGCGGAGGGGCCGGCGGTCGTCGCCGTATTCGACCGTGACCTGGCTCTTGGCGTCGGGACGCAGGTAGGTCATCTCCCGCCCCTCGCGCCGGATGACGGCCAGCTCCTTGAGAATGACGTGCGAGAGGATGAGCGTCGCGGGCATGAATTCGCGGGTTTCGTTGCAGGCGTAGCCGAACATGATGCCCTGGTCGCCCGCCCCCTGCTGCTCCTCGTCGGTGCGCACAACCCCCTGGTTGATGTCGGGCGACTGCTCATGGATGGCCGAGAGCACCCCGCAGGAGTTGCCGTCGAAGCGGTAGTCGCTGCGGGTGTAGCCGATGCGGTTGATTACGCGGCGAGCCACCTCCTGCACGTCCACATAGGCCTCGGAGCGCACTTCGCCCGCCACGACCACCAGACCGGTGGTGCAGAGGGTCTCGCATGCCACTTTCGAGAGGGGGTCGCGACGCAGGAACTCGTCGAGGATGGCGTCGGAAATCTGGTCGGAAATTTTATCGGGGTGCCCTTCGGACACCGATTCCGATGTAAATAAAAAGCCCATTGTTATACATTGAAACGGTTAAACGTATAAAATGGGAAAAATTGGCTGTTTGGGAATAAAAAAATGCTGTTTTAGCGATTTTTTATTGTGGTTTGCAATCAGTCAAATCTTTCCACATCTCCTCCCGTCCGGGAGGACTGCAAATATACGCATTATTTTCCGAACCTCCTCCTGCCGGGCCGGATTTTATTATTTTTTAACAATAACGAGCCCCCCGTTTGCGTTTGGAGTACGACAACCGAAAAAGCCTATGAAATAAACTGCCTACGAGTATTACACCCATTAACAAACGTTACAAGATGAAAAAGGCATTTTTATTTTTGGGAGTCGTCATCGTCGCGGCAGCAGCCGGCGGTGCGACCGCATGGACCGTAGGCCGCACGGCCGGGAGCCGTGTGGAGTATATCGAGCGGGAGGTGACGCGCACTCCGGCGCTCGGATCGCAGTTCACCGCTTATCAGGCGGAACAGTACCCCGACCTGACTTACGCTGCGGAGAATGCGGTCAGGGCCGTGGTCAATATCGAGGCGGTGCAGCAGGTCGAGGTGCAGCGCAGCCGCCGTTACGACCCCTTCTTCGAGTTCTTCGGATTCGGGCCCGGCGGATCGCGCGACGGGGAGCCGCTGAGGCAGGAGCGCCGCGCCGGGGGATCGGGCGTCATCATTTCGGAGGACGGCTATATCGTGACCAACAACCACGTGGTCGAGGACGCCACCCGGCTGCGCGTGAAGCTCAATGACGGTCGTACGTTCGATGCCCGGGTGATCGGCACGGACCCCACGACGGATGTCGCTCTTATCCGGATCGATGCCAGCAATCTCCCGACTATTCCCTTCGGCAGCTCCGACGCCCTGCGGTTGGGCGAGTGGGTGCTGGCCATCGGTTCCCCGTTCGACCTGCAATCGACCATCACGGCCGGCATCGTGAGCGCCAAGGCGCGGCGGCTGGACGTGATTCCCAACGAGTTCCGCATCGAATCGTTCATCCAGACCGATGCGGCGGTCAATCCGGGCAACTCGGGCGGCGCGCTGGTCAATACCCATGGCGAGCTGGTGGGGATCAACACGGTCATCAAGTCCTCGACGGGCAGCTACATCGGCTATTCGTTCGCCGTGCCGGAGTCGATCGTGCGCAAAGTAGTGGTCGATCTCAAGGAGTACGGCGTGGTGCAGCGCGCGATGCTGGGCATCCGCTTCCAGCCCATCGATCAGCGTTTTCTGGACGAATCGGGTGAGCGGCTGGGTATCACCGAGCCGGGCGGCATCTGGGTCGCCTCGGTGGAAGAGGGCGGCGCGGCTTCCGAAGCCGGCATCCGCAAGGGCGACATCATCCTTTCGATCGACGGGGTGACGCTCGGCGAAGGCGCACGCCTCGAGGAGCAGATCGGGAAGCACCGCCCCAACGATCGGGTGAAATTATCGGTAAAAAGAGGCGACCAGGTGAAACAATTTGAGGTCACTCTGCGTAATAAAGCAGGTAAAACAGAACTCCTCACCAAAGAAGATGTCGATGTAATCGGGGTGCTGGGCGGCCGCTTCGCGGATGCCGGCGCCAGGCTCAGCCGTGAGCTGGACATCGAGGGCGGTGTGCGCGTCCTGTCGGTCAAGCCGGGCGGCATGCTGGCCCGGGCCCGGGTACGGGAGGGTTTCGTCATCACCCATATCAACGACCGGACGGTGCGTACCGTCGGCGATCTGCAGCGGATGACCGACAAGGTGCTTTCGATCGACGGGGTTTACCCCAACGGTCGCGCGGCGAGCTACACGTTCGTGGAGTAGCGCTGCGACAGCGGGCCTGTTTTACGAAATGATTTTTGGAATAATTTAGGAAGGAAGAAATATGCGTCAGTTAAAAATCACGAAATCCATCACCAACCGCGAGAGCGCCTCGCTGGACAAGTACCTCCAGGAGATCGGCAAGGAGGAGCTTATCACGGTTGAGGAGGAGGTAGAACTCGCCCAACGAATCAAGAAAGGAGACCAGGAGGCGCTCGAAAAGCTCACCAAGGCGAACCTGCGTTTCGTCGTGTCGGTCGCCAAGCAGTACCAGAATCAGGGACTCAGCCTCCCCGACCTGATTAACGAAGGCAACCTCGGGCTGATCAAAGCCGCCGAGAAGTTCGACGAAACGCGCGGGTTCAAGTTCATCTCCTATGCCGTGTGGTGGATTCGCCAGTCGATCCTGCAGGCATTGGCCGAGCAGTCGCGCATCGTGCGTCTGCCTCTGAACCAGGTGGGATCGCTCAACAAGATCAACAAGGCGTTCGCCCGCTTCGAGCAGGAGCACGAGCGTACCCCGTCGCCCGAGGAGCTGGCCACCGAGCTGGAGCTGCCCAAGGAGAAGGTGACCGACACGCTCCGAGTGGCCGGGCGCCACGTCTCGGTCGATGCCCCCTTTGCCGACGGCGAGGACAACAGCCTGCTCGACGTGCTCATCAACCCCGATTCGCCCAATGCCGACCGCGGCCTGATTAACGAGTCGCTCTCGACGGAGGTGGACCGGGCGCTGGAGACGCTCACCGAGCGCGAACGCGACATCATCAAATACTTTTTCGGCATCGGCTGCTCGGAGATGACCCTCGAGGAGATCGGCGAGAAATTCGACCTCACGCGCGAGCGCGTGCGTCAGATCAAGGAGAAAGCGATCCGGCGTCTGCGCCACTCCTCGCGCAGCAAGTTGCTCAAATCCTACCTGGGCTGACCCCGGGGAGGACACAAACGAATCCGGCCCTGCAGCAGCGGGCCGGATTTTTCGTTTGCGACCGCAGCCGGTCGAACGCTGTCGAGACGCGTTACCGCAGGGAACTAAAGCGAACGGACGCGGTCAGTACCATCTGTGCCATCTATTGTAGTCGGTCCATCCTCTTGCTCGGAAATACCCCCCCCCATGAGTTTCTGGACCCGAAGATCGCGGCTCAGGACGATGAGCATTGCGATGAGCAGGAGCGCTGCGACCGCAGTTGCGAACATCATCGTGAAGCGGCCCAGGATGGCCAGCCACAAGGTCGCGGGTATCGCGCAGCAAAGGGCGACGGTGCAGAGGAAAATCAGAATTTTGAGGTTGCGTATCATTTTCGGACTTGTTACCAGTTGATGGGCTCTTTCCCGATGCTTCGGAGGTATTCGTTGGCACGTGAGAAGTGACGGCAGCCGAGGAATCCCCGATAAGCCGAGAGGGGCGATGGGTGGACGGCCTTGAGGATGCAGTTACGCTGGGGATCGGCGATGGCCCCCTTGCGCTGGGCGTAGCTGCCCCACAGCATATAGACGATTCCCTCTTTGCGCTCGGCGATGGCTCTGACGACGGCGTCGGTGAAGGTTTCCCAGCCGCGGCCGGCATGCGATGCGGCTTCGTGGGCGCGGACGGTGAGCACCGCATTCAGCAGCAGCACCCCCTGTTCGGCCCAGCGGTCGAGGTTGCCGCTGCGCGGGATGGCCGTCCCCGTATCGTCGCTCACCTCCTTGAAAATATTTTGAAGCGACGGCGGAAAAGGCACGCCGTCCCCCACCGAGAAACAGAGCCCGTTGGCCTGCCCCTCGCCGTGGTAGGGATCCTGTCCGATGATGACGACCTTGAGTTTGTCGAAGGGGCATTTGTCGAAAGCGCGGAAGATATTTTGCCCGCGCGGGAAAATGCGGCGCGTGGCGTACTCCTGCCTGACGAATCCGGTCAGGGAGGCAAAGTAGGGCTTCTCGAACTCCGGCGCGAGAATATCTTTCCAGTCGGCAGCGATCTTCACATCCATAGCGGCATGGGTTAAAGTTGGTGTAAAATTAGCAAAAAAGTCGCTAATGCGACTTTTCACCTCCCTTAAATTATCGTTCGGTGCAGGAAACAACGGTGGTTTTCGATATCAGCCGGACTTTTCGGCGTATTTTATTCGGCTGTCGGCCGGGCGTTCGCCGCTTTTCGGCCTGCCCTTGCAGCAATTAACTGGACAGCGTGGCGCGTCTCAATCCGACAGGGCGCCTACCGGATGCGTTCGGCAACTATTTCCGCATTGATAAGCCAGTCGCCGTTATTCTGCACCGTTACATTCTGCCAATGGAATTTCTTGTCGTCGATCCTGACGAAAACCCACTTTCTGTTTTCATCTCCGGTGCATGTCAGAACGATCATTTCACCTTGTTTTCTTGCTTCAAGCCGAATGATTTTGCCGGCATACCCATAAGCGACATCCCATGCGCGGGTGTGGGGATTGAAGATCCGGAGTGTTGTTCCGTATTCGTAGTCGGGCAGGATAATCACATCCTGGATTGCCATCCCTTCGAGAACCCGTGAAAAATGCCATTCCCCTTTGATCGTGCGGGAACCGTTGCCCTCGACATAGTCGATTTGCCAACTGCCGACGAGTTTTCCGAAATAATCGAACTCCTCCGGCAGCGCCCTGTTTTTTCTTTCGCACGTCAGTGCTTCGATAAAGTCTTGCATAGCCTGTTTCCTCCGTTGATTTAACATCGATATCCCGACAACCGAAGCGCCTTGCAGTTGGGGAAGGTGCGATTACCGGCTGGAAAAATGGTTTTATTCCACGCGCCGGGGCAATCCGTGAGCCTTTGGGCCGAAAGGGATGAAAGGGATTCGGTCTCAGATCGGCGGCCGGACGCGGGTTGAACGGGAACCGCTCGTAAGCGTCGATCGCGGCAACGCGCCCGCCCCATTCATGCTGACCGATGATTAGGCGGGCGACGGGTTACTGTCGTCGCGCCGCTTCGCCGTCCTTCTCCTCCGCGAGATCGCCCTCCCAGTCGAATGGCGGGAAGTCGGTACGGCCGCCGAGCGAAAACGAGGTGTAGGTGATGGGCAGCCCCCGCTCGAGGAACTGCCGTTCATAGGCGGTTTTGACCGAAAGCACCTCGTCGGCGAAGCCGCTGCCGTAGATGTCGTCGCAGGCCGCATGGCAGGGGAGGCTGAAATGCCGGATGACCTCGCGGGTGTAGGCATAGAGGTGCTGCGAGTCGGTCTTGAGGCGGATAAGCCCGTCCGGAGCCAGCAGCCGTGCATAGCGGCCGAGAAACAGGGGTGAAGTGAGCCGTTTCTTCGCCCGTCGGGTTTTGAGCTGCGGGTCGGGAAAGGTGATCCAGATTTCGGCCACTTCGCCCGGCGCGAAGAAGGATTCGATGAACTCGATGCGCGTGCGCAGAAAGCCTGCGTTGGTCATGCCCCGCTCGGTGACGGTCTTGGCGCCACGCCACATGCGGGCCCCCTTGATGTCGATGCCGATGAAATTTCTTTGCGGGTCGCGCTCGGCAAGAGCCACCGTGTATTCTCCCTTGCCGCACCCCAGTTCGAGTACGATGGGACGGTCGTTGCGGAAGAAGTCGCGGTGCCAATGCCCTTTCAGGGGGTGATCCCGGCCGAAAGCCTCCTCGAAGGCCGGCTGTATGAAGCAGGGAAAGGTGAGGTTTTCGCGGAATCGTCGGAGTTTGTCTTTGCCCACGGTTATCGGCTTTTTTCGATTTGGAGGCCGACCGATTCGATGCCCCGCACCGGACGGGTCGGCGTGAACGTCATGCGGTAGCCGGCCGACCGGCCGAAACGGACCCGGCGGCGGTAAGGTATCCGGTATTCGCTCCGGAGCGGCGCCGCCGTGCGGGCGGGCGGTATGCGGAGCAGCAGCGTCTCCTCGCAGCGGAGGCTGTCGGGAGAGCAGGTCGCAATGCGCAGGGTGAGGGTGTCCTCACGGAACGATCCGTTGTAGCGGACGACCACGTGGAGGTCGCTCGTGCCGAGGCTGTCCGCCGGATCGAAAGCGATGCCGGCCGGACTGTCCCAGGTCAGTGCGGGCACGTCGCGCATCACGATCTGCGAGGCGGGCCGGCATGACGCCAGCGCAAGGACGAACAGAAGCATGCGACGGCGCATTGCACTACGCTTTCTCGGGGTCGGGGACCGGGGTGCGGACCGGACGTTCTTCGCCGGGCCGCTCGTCGCGGGGACGGGGGCCATTGCCATTGCTGCGGCCACGACCGCGGTTGCGGCTGCGTCGCTGTTCCGCACTGCGGTTGTCGCCTCCGCTTTCCTGCCGGATCGCGGCGGGTTCTTTCGACCCGTCGCCCGCCCCCTGCGGAAGGTTCGGACGGCCGTTTCCCCGGCGGGACGGATCGCCCTGCCGTTCCGGACGGCCGCCGCGTGCGTCGCGTCGGTCTCCACCGCCCGGTCGCGGCCCCCGGTTTTCTGGGTTTCTCTCCCCGCTCTCGGAGCGCGGAGCGCGGTGTTCGCGGCGCTGCGGATTGTCCGAACGGGCGGAGCGGCTTTCGCGTCCCTGTTCCGACGGACGGTCGCCCTCCTGCCCGCGCGAGCGGTTGCGTCGTCCGCCGCGGCGTTTCCCGGCTGTGTCGAACCGCGTGATGCTGTCCTCTTCCGAACGGTAGGTCGGCTCCTCGGCGACGGCATCGGGCACGTCGTCGGATTGCAGACGGTCGATTTTTTTACCCGCGCGATTGAGTGCAATGATCTCCTTGACGCGCTCGACAGGGAGTGTGACGATATTGACCATTGCGTCTTTGCTGCTGCTGAAGGACATGGTGTGAGCCAGAATGTCGCTCTTGACCAGATAGTACTCCCCGTCCATCGCCTGCAAAGGCTCGCGCAGGCGCGGGAAGTCACGCCGGGCATCGGCATAGGTGTCGTATTCGTACACCAGACAGCACTTGAGCTTCGAGCACTGTCCCGCGAGTTTCTGGGGGTTGAGCGAAATGTCCTGCACGCGGGCGGCGTTGGTCGTGACGCTCGAAAAACTCGATATCCACGAGGCGCAGCACAGCTCGCGGCCGCAGGCTCCGATGCCGCCGATGCGTCCGGCTTCCTGGCGGGCGCCGATCTGCTTCATTTCGATGCGGATGTGGAACCGCTCGGCAAAAACCTTAATCAGCTCGCGGAAATCGACCCGCTCGTCGGCGATGTAGTAGAAGATGGCCTTGATCTTATCGCCCTGATACTCCACGTCTCCGATCTTCATGTTGAGCCCCATCTCGGCGGCGATCTGACGCGAGGCGATCATCGTTTCGTGTTCCAGCGCAATGGCCTCCTGCCAGCGCTCGATGTCGAACGGCTTGGCCTTGCGGTAAACCTTCTTGAACTCCCCGTTGTAGGGGTTGAAGCCCACGCGCCGCATCTGTTTGGCCACCAGGTCGCCTGTCAGCGAGACGATGCCGATGTCGTGGCCGGGCGAGGCTTCGACGGCCACGATATCGCCGCGCCTGAGCGGAAGGTTGTTGATATTCTGGTAGTAGGAACGGCGGGTGTTTTTAAAGCGCACCTCCACGATGTCGGTCGCCGTATGCTGGGGATACTCCTCCAGCCACGCCGTTTCGTGCAGCTTGAAACACCCTTCGCAGGGACGGGCTTCGCACTCGCCGCCGTCGTCGCAATGGCAGAAAGTGCAGCCGCGCCCCATGTCGGGCGGTGTGCAGCCGCTATGGTTTTGGGTTGAATCCATCGTTCAAAATTTTCGTAAAGATACGAAAAAAATCCGAATTATGCGCGGGCGAGCCGCAGCGACCGGAGCTTGCGGCGGATGCGCAGAATCATCAGCAGGCCGGCCGACGAGAGGCCAAAGGTGAAGCCCAGGTAGAGGCCCGCAGGGCCCATGCCCAGCAGGAAGCCGAAGAGGTAGCCGACCGGCAGGTTGAGCAGCCAGTAGGAAATCAGGGCGATGGGCATGATGATCTTCACATCCTGGATGCCCCGCAGGATGCCTACCGAGACGTTCTGGATGCCGTCGGAGAGCTGGTAGAGGGCCGCGAAGACCAGCAGTTGCCCGGCCAGGCGGATTACCTCCCCGTTGGTGGTGAACAGCGAGGGGATCAGGTGGCGGCCCGCGATGAATACGACGGCTGCCAATGCGTTCCATGCCAGCACCAGATGGTAGGAGGCTTTGGCCGCCAGCGAAAGGTTCGGAATGTCGCGTGCGCCGTAGCAGTGGGAGACGCGGATCGTGGTGGCGGCGCCGATCGACAGCACGATCATGAAGGCGCAGTTGCCGAGCGTCGTGGTGATCTGGTTCGCGCTGATGGCCACCTTGTCGAACCATCCCATCATGATGCCCGTGCCGACAAAGGCCGAAGCCTCGAGGAACATCTGCAGCGAGATGGGAACCCCCATGCGCAGCAGTCCTCCGATGCTCTCCTTCGTGAAGTGCGACAGGCGGAAGCCTTCGAGGTAGATTTTGTAGCGCGAGCGGCAGAAGTAGCCGATCATCAGGATCGGCATCAGGATGCGCGAGAGCAGCGTGCCGAGGCCGGCACCCTCGGCGCCCATCGCCTCGAACCCGAAGCGGCCGTAGATGAATACCCAGTTGAAACCCACGTTGGCGAGGTTGGCCAGGATGGTGACCACCATTTCGACCTTCGTGTTGCCGACCCCTTCCAAGAACTGTTTGAAGGCGAAAAAGAGCATGACGGGAGCCATGCTGTAAGCCAGCATCCGGTAGTAGGGGATCGCCTGTCCGACCACTTCCGCGGGTTGTCCGAGGTGATGCATTAGCGGAACGACGGCCAGTTGCACGGCCGTGATGACCGCACCGAGCAGCGTGTAAAAGACGATGCCGCTGTGCAGGTAGAGCGAGGAACGGATGCGGTCGCCCTGCGCATAGAGCGCTCCGATCAGCGGCGTGAGCCCCAGCGCGATGCCGACCGCGGCGATGAAGAGGATGAAAAAGACGGCTCCGCCGAACGAGACGGCGGCCAGCGGCGTGGGGTCGTCGCCTCCGAAGCGGCCCACCATCAGGTTGTCGGCCACCTGGACGAAAATCTGCCCGAGCTGGGTGAGCACGACCGGCAGAGCCAGTTTCAGGTTGGCCTTGTATTGTTGCTTATAGGTGGAAAAACGGTACATGACAGGTGAAATCAGGGCGCAAAGATAGGCATTATTCTTCGTTCGGGCAATTTTCCGGCGCTTTGCGGCTCCGCCCGAACCCCCGGCGAAGGCTTTTCCGCCGCAGCCCGGCCGTGCGGATTCGGTTGCCGGGCCGGTGGAGGCCCGTTCCGGTCGGAGTGGTGTCCCGCCTGCCGCCTTTCGACCGTGGTACGGTCGATACGCCGGAACGGGAAGCCGCGCCCCGATCGCTGTGGCAGAGCGGCTGCCGGACGCCGGGCCGTCGGGGGTGTCGTCCGGCGACTGTCGGGGAGCGATTCCGAAGAAAAAAGACGCGGCCCGCAGAAACGGGCCGCGTCTTTGCTGACGTCGGGGCCGGCGGCTATGCCACGCGGAGCCGAACCCCTTTCGGACGGTCTTTCTCGATGACCACGGTGTCGCCCCGGTGGAGCTTACCGTCGATAATCAGGGCCGAGAGCGGCTCCTCCACGCGGTCGGTCAGTGTGCGCCGCAGCGAACGGACGCCGTAGCGGGACTCGTACCCCATCGAGGCGAGCGCCTGTTTGGCTCCCTCGGTGATCTTGACCGTGTAACCCAGCTTGCGGGTGCGGTCGAACAGTCCCCTGAGCTCCAGCTCGACGATTTTCTCGACGTCCTTCAGTTCGAGCGTGCGGAAGATCACGATGTCGTCCACGCGGTTGAGGAACTCCGGGGCGAACGTCTGCTCGAGCGCCCGGCGGTACTCCGTTTTCGGGGCGAGGATTTCGGTTTCGGCTTTCGACGGAGTCGTATAGCCGACGTGCACGCTTTTCTGCACCACCTGGCGGGAGCCCACGTTCGAGGTCATGATGATGATCGTGTTGCGGAAATCGACCTTGCGTCCCGAACCGTCGGTGAGGTGCCCCTCGTCGAAAATCTGCAGCATGGCGTTGAAGACCTCGGGATGGGCTTTCTCGATCTCGTCGAACAGCACCACCGCATAGGGCTGGCGGCGCACCGCCTCCGTGAGCTGTCCACCCTCGCCATAGCCGACGTAACCGGGAGGCGAGCCGATGAGCCGCGCGACGTTGTGCTTTTCGGCGTATTCGCTCATGTCGATGCGAATCAGCCCGCGGTGCTCGTCGAAGAGCCATTTGGAAACCTCTTTGGCCAGCAGGGTTTTCCCCACGCCGGTCGGCCCGACGAACAGGAACACCCCGATGGGGCGGTGCTCGTCCTTGAGTCCCGCACGCGAGCGGCGGATGGCGCGGGAGAGTTTCTCCACGGCTTCGTCCTGCCCGATAACGCGGTGCGCGAGGTGCTTCTGCAGCTCCCTCAGGCGGCTCATCTCGCCGCTCGACACGCGTTCGGCGGGGATGCCCGTCATCGAGGTGATGACCTGCTCGATATGTTCGGCCCGGATTTCGGCCGGGTTGTTCTCCATGCTGCGGCGCCACTCCGAGCGGCTTTCGCCGATTTTGGAGCGCAGGGCGATTTCGCGCAGGCGTGCGGAGGCGGCCCGCTCGTAAACGAGCGCTTCGACTGCCTGGCGGCGCTCCTGCCGGGCTTCGGTCAGGGCCGCTTCCATCTCGCGGATCTCGGCCGGCTCGCGGGCCGCCTGCAGGTGGGTGCGCGACCCCGCTTCGTCCATCACGTCGATCGCCTTGTCGGGAAAGTAACGGTCGGTGATGTAGCGTTCGGTCAGGGCCACGCAGGCCTGCAACGCCTCTTCCGTATAGCGCACCTTGTGGTGGCGCTCGTAATGCGGTGCGATGTTGCGCAGGATTTCGAGCGTCTGCTCGGGCGTGGTCGGTTCGACGAGCACCTTCTGAAAGCGGCGTTCGAGGGCCGAGTCGCTCTCGATGTTCTCGCGGTATTCGTCGAGCGTCGTGGCGCCGATGGTCTGCAACTCACCCCGTGCCAGGGCCGGTTTGAGGATGTTGGCCGTATCGAGGCTGCCTTGCGTGGAGCCGGCCCCGACGATGGTGTGGATCTCGTCGATGAACAGGATCGTGTTGCTCGTGCGGCGCAGCTCGTCCATGAGCTGCTGCATGCGCTCCTCGAACTCGCCGCGGAACTTGGTGCCCGCCACCAGCGAGGAGACGTCGAGCGAGTAGAGGTTCTTGCCCTGGATCGTGTAGGGGACATCCCCCGCAGCGATCCGCAGGGCCAGCCCCTCTACGATCGCGCTCTTGCCGACGCCGGCTTCTCCAATCAGGATCGGGTTGTTCTTCTTGCGGCGCGAAAGGATCTGCACGACGCGCTCGATCTCCTGCTCGCGCCCCACCACGGGGTCGATCTTCCCCTCGCGGGCCATGCGCGTGAGGTTTACGCCGAATTTGTCGAGCATCTGCGGCGACGGCTCCTGCGGTTTGTTCGCCTCGTCGAAATCGAGCATGTGGGCCTGCGTCTCGGCGGGGTGGAACTCCTCGCCCGGTGCGAACCGCTGCATCTCGGCGGCGATCAGCCCCGCATCGACGTGGTACATCTCCAGCACGCGTGCGGTGACGGTGCGGGGATCGCTCGTTATGTGCATCAGGGCGTGGGCCGTCGAGACGCTCCTCACGGGAGCGAACGCGCGGCGGAGCTCGTCGGCATAACGGGTGAAGAACGCCTCGGGTTGCTGCGGCTCGCCCTCCGCGGGGGCCTGCGCGAGTTCGCGTCCGATGCGCAGCCCGATCTGGTAAAGTTCCCAGTCCTTGAGCCGCGAGGATAATATCTGGTAGGCCAGCGACCCCTCCGCACGCAGGATTTCCAGCGTGAGAAAGTCTTTGAGCGAGTGGTGAATCGCCGACTTGGCGGTATCGAACGCCACGCGGGCGATGATGCCTTCAAGGGTCTTTGAAATTTTGGTCTGCATCTGTAATCTCCTTATTGATTCGCTGGAATAACGCAGGCCGAAATATAAATATTATGTATGATTATACAGAAATGATAAATTTTTTAAATAAATAAGGCGGCCCGTTTCGCGGTCGGAACGGGCCTGTTGGCTGCCAGCCGGTTGCACTCGGCCGGATTCATCGTTTGCTGCGGCCGGATCGACGACGGCATATTCCGCAACGGAATACCGAGGGATCGCAAGTGTGCGGCAGCCGTGAAACGGGAGTGCGCCTTCAGCGGCGCGGCCACTCGCCGACCTCCATTTCGCCGATCCGGTCGCCGTCGATGCGCAGGCGCACGGCAGTGCGGACCTGATGGAAGCCGTAGGTGCCGGCAGCTCCGGGGTTGATGTGGAGCAGGTCATAGACCGGGTCGTACATCACGCGCAGGATATGGGAGTGGCCCGAGATGAAGATTTTGGGGCGCAGGGCCTCGATCTTTGCGGCCGCTGCCGGAACGTAATGCTTCGGATAGCCGCCGATATGGGTCATCAGCACCGGAACCTCTTCGCATCGGAAGGATGCGAACTCGGGGTAGGCACGACGCGTGACGCCTCCGTCGATGTTGCCGTAAACGGCCCGCAGAGGTTTGAAGCGGGCGATTTCATCGGCCAGTTCGAGCGACCCCAGGTCGCCGGCGTGCCAGATTTCGTCCACTCCGTCCAGGAAGGTGCGCAGCGTCCGGTCGAAGGTGCCGTGCGTGTCTGAGAGGATGCCGATGCGTTTCATGGGGCGTGTGTGATGTCGCAAAGGTAGCGATAATTTCCGGAAACGGGGCATACACGCCCCGTTGTACGCTGCGGCGTACCGTTCGTCCGGCTCTCCGGAGAGCCCGTTATCCGTGCGGAATAGGGGTTACCGCCCGTCTTGGACCCTTCTGTGGAGCCGGATAATCGCCCGATAACCCGGTACAAAGCCGTGTGCCGGCATCGGAACGTGGAACGGGAAAACCCGCCGGCAGCTCGGCGTTCGGCGCAGGTCCCGGTTATTGGTATTTGTTTTTCCAGAGCTGCCGCATCCGCTCGTCGATTCTGGCCTCGGTGGGATTCTGGGTGTTGGGGGTATAGAACTTCTTGCCCACCAGACTGTCGGGCATGAACTCGAGCTCGGCGAAACCGCCCGCATAGTCGTGGGCGTACTTGTACCCCTTGCCGTAACCGGCCTGTTCCATCAGGCGGGTCGGGGCGTTGCGCAGGTGAAGCGGCACGGGCCGGTTGGTCGTGTCGCGCTGTACGAACGAGAGCGCCTCGTTGATGGCCATGTAGGCCGAATTGCTCTTGGGGCTGGTGGCCAGATAGATGGTCGTCTCGGCCAGGGTGATGCGGGCCTCGGGCATACCGATCTTGTGCACCGTGTCGAAGCAGGCGTTGGCCAGCAGCAGGCCGTTGGGGTTGGCCAGTCCGATGTCCTCCGACGCGAGGATCACCAGCCGCCGGGCGATGAAGCGGGGCTCCTCGCCGCCGGCCAGCATGCGGGCCAGGTAGTAGATGGCGGCGTTGGGGTCGCTGCCCCGCACCGACTTGATGAAGGCCGAGATGACGTCGTAGTGCTGCTCGCCGTTCTTGTCGTAGAGGGCGATATTCTGTTGCAGACATTCGGTGACGGATGCGTCGGTCAGCACGATCGGCCCGTCGGTGGCTCCTGCCACGATGTCCAGGATGTTGAGCAGCTTGCGGGCGTCGCCGCCCGAAAAGCGGAACAGCGCGGTGGTTTCCCGTACCGTGACGTCGCGGCGGCTGAGCTCCGTGTCCACGCGCAGCGCCCGCTCGAGCAGTGTTTGCAGGTCTTTGTCCTCCATCGGTTTGAGGATATAGACCTGACAGCGGCTCAGCAGCGGCGAGATCACCTCGAACGACGGGTTTTCGGTCGTGGCGCCGATCAGGGTGACGACCCCTTGTTCGACGGCTCCGAGCAGGGAATCCTGCTGCGACTTGTTGAAACGATGGATTTCGTCGATGAACAGCAGCGGCGGCCGGGCGTTGAAAAATTGCTGCTTGCGGGCCAATTCGATCACCTCGCGCACATCCTTCACCCCCGACGTGACGGCCGAGAGGGTGAACAACGGCCGGTCGAGCTCGGTAGCCACCAGCCTGGCCAGCGTGGTCTTGCCCACCCCCGGGGGTCCCCACAGGATGAACGAGGGGAGGTTGCCCGTTTCGAGGAATTTGCGGAACACGCCGTTGGCGCCCACGAGGTGTTCCTGCCCGATGTATTCGTCGATCGTGCGGGGGCGCAGCCGTTCGGCCAGCGGAATGTTCGCCATCGTTGCTTCGGATCGGTTAAACGGGTGCGTCAGAAAACGAATTTCTCGGTTTTCATCTCGCCCAGTTCGCGTAGCCGGGGCACGAGCACGGTGAAGTGGGGCTGGCGTGCGTGCGCTGCGAGGGACGCTTCGTCCTGCCAGGTTTCGCAGATCAGCAGCACGTCGCGCCGCGTCGCACTCTCGTACAGGTCATAGGCCACGCACCCCTCGTCCCGAAGGGAGGCGGCCGTCAGCTCGCGGGCTATGGTCACCAGTTCGTCGCGGTTGGATTCCGTGGTGCGGATAAAGACATTCAGACGGATCATATCATACGTGTTTGATGAACAAAGATACGGTTTTTTCGGGATATCCGCTATATTTGTCGAACATACCGACAAACGGGAAAGCGCGGGTCTGTCCCGAATCGTGGAAAATCGTCGCGGCCGGAGCGGTGCAAACACCTTGCCGAGGTCGGTTGTTCCGCATGGTGGTTCCCGGCCTACGTCGGGGTGTTCCTTCTGGTCGGCATGATCGGCTTTTCACTTCACATCGGCTGGATCGAAGACGCTCTTTTCAGCTTCGGCTACCCCTATTTCGGTACGGTCTTCTTCCGTCGCCGGGGCGCTGCTGTTCGTGTGGAGCACGGCGGTGAACCGGACGGTGAAAATCGGTTGGCCGGTTTACGAAATGCTGGATCCGACCCGGTGGTGGTCGTGCGTTGATCGCTCTTCCGGAGTCCCTGTCGTCTGGTTTTGGCCGGATGCGGTGGTCGGCCTCCGGCCGGATTCGCGGCCGGGGCAGGTGAAAAATTGGTGATTTGTTCCGATAACGCTCTGTTCGGGGCGTTGCATATTGTTTTTTCGGAAATTAATACTTATTTTTATCCAACTTTAGGACGAAAAGGAGAGTGCAGGCCTGTTTACGCAGGCGGGAGATGTCGGGCCGTCGGCAGTTTGGCTCCGGAATCCTGACCGGATCGGGCGGGATATTCCGGTTCAACCTGCCGGGTATGTCCCTGATGACCGCTTGCGGAAGCCGACCTTCGGCGCCACACTCTCCATTATTTGTTGTCACGCTGTCGAGGTGCGGACGGCTTTAAGTGTAAAGTATGGAAAACGAGAACATTACTGAAAAGAAGGAAACGACCGGTTCGCAGCAGACCGTGATTATCCAGCAGGCCCCATCCCAGGGTTCCAACGGGTTGGGTACTGCGGGATTCATCCTCGCTTTGCTGGCGCTTATTTTCTGCTGGGTGCCCGTGTTGGACTGGATCCTGTGGATTCTGGGTCTGGTGCTCTCTTTCTGCGGCGTGTTCAAAGCTCCCAAGGGGCTGGCCATCGCCGGTCTGGTGATTTCGCTCATCGGCCTGATTCTGATCGTCGTCGTCTTCGGAGCCATCGCCACGGCGGTCGCCAGTTTGTAAGGTACGATTCACACGACGAAAAAAGGGCGGATTCGATATCCGCCCTTTTCGTTTATGGGGTTTGGTCATTCGGGCCGCTCCAGGCGCAGATAGAGTTCGTCCAACTGCTCCGGCGCGATCGCAGAGGGGGCGTCGAGCATCACGTCGCGGCCAGCATTGTTCTTGGGGAAAGCGATGTAGTCGCGGATCGACTCCGCGCCGCCGAACAGCGAGCAGAGCCGGTCGAAGCCGAAAGCGAGTCCGCCGTGCGGGGGTGCGCCGAATTTGAAGGCGTTCATCAGGAAGCCGAACTGTTCCTCGGCCTTTTCGGGCGTGAAGCCCAGGGCGCGGAAAATCCGGGCCTGGAGGTCGGCATCATGGATACGGATCGAGCCGCCACCGATTTCGGTGCCGTTGCAGACGAAGTCGTAGGCATTGGCCCGCACCCGTCCGGGATCGCTTTCGAGGTACTGCACGTCCTCCGGTTTGGGTGAGGTGAAAGGGTGGTGCATGGCGTAATACCGCTGCGTATCCTCGTCCCACTCGAACATGGGGAAATCCACGACCCACAGCGGAGCGAACCGCCGCGGATCGCGCAGCCCGAGCAGCCGCGCCATCTCGATCCGCAGGGCTGAGAGCTGCGTGAGGGTTTTGAATTTGGGGCCGCACAGGATGAGCGTCAGGTCGCCGGGGGCGGCGCCGCTCCGCTCCGCCATCGCCCGCACCTGATCGGTCGTATAGAACTTGTCCACCGAGGATTTGACGCTGCCGTCCGCCTCCGTGCGGATCCACACGAGGCCGCGGGCCCCCACCTGCGGGCGTTTCACGAAGTCGGTGAGGGCGTCGATCTGTTTGCGCGTGTAACCCGCGCAACCCGGAGCGGCGAATCCCGTGATGTATTCTGCGTCGTCGAAGACCCCGAAACCGTGGCCTTTGGCCAGCGCGGTCAGGTTGGCAAACTCCATGCCGAAGCGCAGGTCGGGCTTGTCGGAGCCGTACCGTTCCATCGCTTCGATCCAGGGCATCCGGCGGAACGGCGCTTCGAACTCCACGCCCAGTACCTCGCGGAACATGTGGCGGGCCCAGCGCTCGAAGATTTCGAGCACATCCTCCTGCTCGACGAACGACATCTCGCAGTCGATCTGGGTGAATTCGGGCTGGCGGTCGGCCCGCAGGTCCTCGTCGCGGAAACAGCGCACGATCTGGAAATAGCGGTCGTAGCCGGCCACCATTAGCAGTTGCTTGAGCGTCTGGGGCGACTGGGGCAGGGCGTAGAATTCGTTGGGGTTCATGCGGCTGGGCACCACGAAATCGCGGGCCCCTTCCGGTGTGGATTTAATCAGGTAGGGGGTTTCGATCTCCAGGAAACCCTCCCCGTCGAGGAACGTTCGCACCGCCTGCGCCATCCGGTGCCGCAGGATCATGGCCCGCTGCAGGGGCGGACGCCGCAGGTCGAGGTAGCGGTATTTCATCCGCAGGTCGTCGCCGCCGTCCGACTGCTCCTCGATGGTGAAAGGCGGGGTCTGCGCCCGGTTGAGGATGCGCAGCTCGCAGGCCGTCACCTCCACCTCGCCCGTGGGTATGCGGGGATTTTTGGACGAACGCTCGACCACCCGCCCCGTGACCTGGACGACGTACTCGCGGCCGAGCTCCCCGGCCACGGCCCGCACGGGGGCCGGCGAATGTTCCTCGACAACGATCTGGGTGATGCCGTAGCGGTCTCTCAGGTCGATGAAGGTCATTGCGCCGAGGTTCCTCACTTTCTGCACCCATCCTGCCAGGGTGACGGTTTCGTTCACGTTGCAGGCCCGCAGGCAGCCGCACGTATGGGTTCTGTACATGGTCGTATGGTTTGCTGTTTCCCTCTGTTTTATTATCTTTGCTTTCGCAACTTGCAAAAATACAAATTAAATGGCAAATTCAACCTCGCGGCGGAAAAAATCCTCGCTCCTGTACGGGTGCGGCGGTTTGACCGCCCTAATGCTCGTCTGTGCCGCCGGCCCGGCGGATGCGCAGACGAGGTCCCGCAGGGATGTGACCGATCCGGGACGGGTCTGGATCGGGACGGTCGCGCCGCCCGTGTGCATCGGCGGCGGAGCGGCGTTCCGCGATGGAGCGGAGCGGCGGGCGGCCGATGAAATCGTGGCGGTCGAGAGCCGCCGGATGGTGCGATCTTCGCAAGGACGCTCCTCCGAAGTGATGGTGTGCGGCTACTCCGTTCCGACGGAGCAGCAGCGGCGGCAGGGGGTACAGGCCTGGCTGCAAAGCCACGATCCCTGCGGGGATGTGGAGGCGTCGTTCGTGGTTTCCGCACAGGGGCGTGTCGGCGACGTGCGGATTTTATCGGCGCCCGACCCGGAACTGGCGCGGATCGTGGCGCGCAGCCTGGAATCCTCCCCGCTGTGGATTCCGGCCCGCCGTTTGAGAGGAGGCGTGCGCAGGCCCGAGCCTGCGGAATACACGGTTGTGGTGCGCGGCTCGCGGCTGCGCGGACTGCTTGCCGAAAAGATCGGGGAGGCGACGGATGGTACGGGAAAATAACGGGATGCCGCAGCCGGATGTTGCGGCTGAGCTGCGGCGCAGCGACGAAAAGTTCATGCGGCTGGCAATAAGCGAGGCCCGGCGTGCGTTGGAGGAGGGAGAGGTGCCCATCGGGGCGGTCGTCGTGGCGGGGGAGTCGGTGGTCGGACGGGGACACAACCTGGTCGAGACGCTCGGCGACGCTACGGCCCATGCCGAGATGCAGGCTCTTACGGCTGCGTCGGCGACTCTGGGCGGCAAGTACCTCCCGGACTGCACGCTTTACGTCACGGTCGAGCCCTGCATCATGTGTGCGGGGGCGATCGGCTGGAGCCAGATCGGACGGATCGTGTGGGGCGCCGACGATCCCAAGCGGGGGTATCGCCGCTACTGCGAGCGGGTTTTCCATCCCAGGGCGACTTCTGCGGCCGGTGTGCTGCGCGAGGAGTGCGAGGCCCTCATGCGGGATTTTTTCGCGGATCTGCGCGGGTAGATTTTGCACGGGAGGAAAAAAATGTTACATTTGCGACCAATGTGCTTACGGGGTACCGGAGCACTTTTTTCGGCTGAACTTAAAAATGGATACTTGACATGAAAAAATGGATTTTGACGGCTGCGGCGCTCTTTGCCGTTTGCTCGCTCTTCGCGCAGCAGAGCGTGACGGAGGTGTATAACAATGCAGCTAAAGCGTATGGGGAGAAAGAGTTTGCGGCCGCTGCCGAGGGTTTCCTCAAGGTGATCGACGAAGGATCGGTTTCGGATGATCCCGATGCTGCGCAGCTCGTGGTCAATGCCAAGAAGAACGTGCCCATTTGCTACTATATGATGGGCGGCATGGCGCTCAAGCGGCAGCAATACGACCAGTCGTTGCAGAATTTCACCAAATCGGCCGAATACGCCGAGCTGTACGGGGACGTGAATGCCCAGAATAAGGCTAATGAATGGGTCGCCCGCATCTACCAGATTGAGGGCGGCGAGGCGTTCAACAACAAGGACTACGCCGCCGCAGCCGAGGTTTTCGCCAAGGGCTATGCGGCCAATCCCAAGAATACGGAGATGGCGATCTGGCTGGCGACCTGCTACTGCGAGCTGGGCGAGTACGACAAGGGCATGCGGATTTTCGAGTCCGTCGCCGCGATGACCCATCCCAAGTATGCCGACGACGTGCAGAAAGCCAAGGAGCTGATGGCGCTCTACACCAATAACGAGGTGGCCCGGCTCCAGGCTGCGGGCGACTACGACGGCATCATCGCAATGGCTGACCGCCTGCTGGCCGAAAATGCGGAGAGTGCGCTCGCACAGAAAATCCGCCTGCAGGCCTACTTCGGCAAGAAGGATTACGCCAAGGTGATCGATCTGGCGGACGCGGCAGCCGCGGCCCAGACGGACGAGGAGGATCGCAGCGACATTTACTTTACGCTCGGTGCGGCTTACAACGCCCGCGAGATGAAGCCCCAGGCGATCGCGGCGCTCCGCAAGGTGGTCGCAGGCCCCAACGTCAATGCGGCCAAGGCGTCCATCGCCGAACTCTCGAAATAACGGTCGGCAGCCTTTGCCGGTAAACGATTCGGGCGAACTCCCTGCAAAGGGGGTTCGTCTTTTTTCGTATGGGGCGGTTTGGTATGGTATATGCCGGGGTCGGGCAGGATTATTTTCCACGCAATGAACGAACGCATAGTTGAAAACAGGTACCAGCCGCCCCTGCTCGATCGTATCGATGTGGAGGTCGAAGCCGGTTTTGCCGTTACGGGCGACATCGAGGGGTTCGACCGTGGCGATTGGGACAGCCCCTCGGGGGACGAATAAAGGACCAACCGATGATAAGGAGAAGATGGAGCATTGCGGCGTGCACGATTTTGCTGGCCGCCGCCTGTGAGAAGATCGACCCTGCGGGCGACGAACGGCACGAATGGCCCTTGCGTGAGGTGCGGCTGACAGCCGTCAGCGGCGACCCCGGCGCCAGGAGCCAGCTCGCTCCGGACGGATACAATCTGCTGTGGTCGCCGGGCGACCGCATCGGGGTTTTCCTGCGGAGCGGCACGCAGTTCACCGCCGTGAACGAGCCCCTCGCGCTCGAAGGCTCCGAGCCCGTGGCAACCGGCATCTTCCGGGGCGACCTGCCGATGGACGAAGGGGCTTCGTCCTATACCCTCTATGCCTATTATCCCTATTCCGGACAGACATCCGCCGATGCCACGGGCATCCGTTTCACCCTCGAAGCGGAGCAGCGGCAGTCGGCGAGCGGCAATTCCGAACACCTGGGGTCGTATGATTTTACGGTCGCGGAGATCGTCACCTCGCCGACCGGCACCCGATGGGACGTCCGCTTCCGCCACGCTTTCGCCGTGGTGGAGGTCGATCTGACGGCTTCGGGCGCAATGGCCGGTAAGACGGTCGAATCGGTGGCGCTCTATGCGACCGACGCCACGACCGTCCAAAGCGACGGCACGCTGCTCGACGTGACCAACATGACGGGGGATTTCACCTTCGACCTTACGGCCGGGGCGGACAATAACGTCGCCTCCTATGCCGGCGGATCGGCGCAGATCGGCTATTGCCGTCTTCTCTTTGCGGAGGCTCCCCGGCTGGGCGCCGATCCGGTGGTGGCCTACCTGATGGTTTGTCCCGAGGACTATTCCAAGGCCGACGGGCAGGTTTACCTGGTCGTGCGCACCACCGACGGCTTTACGGCGACTTACGCAAAACCGGGGATCGACATTCTGCCCGGCCAGATGAAGGTCATCCGGCAGGAGGTGACCGACGGAACCGCTCCCGAGGCCCGGATTTCGCTGAGCGCCGGCGGACAGACGGCCAACTGCTATGTGGTCGGCCGTGCCGCGCAGGAGTATGCGCTCGACGCTACGGTGGCCGGAAACGGCGTGGTCACCGACGGACTGCGCGAGGCCGTACAGCGTTTCGAGGGGCGTTCGCTCGGCACGTCGCTTGCGGGAAGCCATGCCCGCCTGCTCTGGCAGAGCAATCCCTACCTGATCGAGCCCGGCAGCATTGCGTGCGAGGGCGGCATGATCCGGTTCTCGACCACGGCCCGGCCCGTCGCGCTCGGGGGCAATGCCGTGATCGGACTTTTCGCCAGCGACGATCCGGGGGCCGAGGCCCTCTGGAGCTGGCATATCTGGATCACGGACAAGACCAACGAAGAGCTTCAGGCGCTGGCCGAGACCTATGTGCTCTACCCGGCTTACGAGGCGGCGTACGGCGCCGGTTCGACCCGTATGATGGACCGCAACCTGGGGGCGATCGACAAGAACGAGAGCGACTATGCCCGTTCGTTCCGCGCTCCCCTCTACCAATGGGGACGCAAGGACCCCTTTCCGTGGGGGATCATGGTTTACGACGAGCAGAGCGTGCCCCACCGCTATATCACCACCTGGGTTCCGGTGGCCACCTCGGGCGCGCTCGGCCAATACGCCGGCTATACGGGCAATACCTATTACGCCACGGCCCATCCCGATACCTTTATCCGCACGCTCGACGGAACCTCCTATGACTGGTATTACGGCGGCGGAAAGGGGAATTCGCCCGATGTGCGCAACAACGAACTCTGGGGCAATCCGACGGGCTACACCGTCGGTCGGCAGACCGTCAAGACGCTCTTTGATCCCTGCCCTCCGGGATGGAAGATGCCCCATCCCTATGTTTACAGCGCCTTCACCTCAACCGGTCAGAATGAGCAGGTCGGCAGCGGCGAGGTAAACGTGAGCGGCCCTTTCCGGCAGGGCTGGAACTTCGTTTACGACGGCAGCGCAACGACCTTTTATCCGGGTGTGGGTTATCGCTACGACGAATATGGCAACTTCTTCTTCACCCCGTCGGGTTACTACTGGACGAGCTCCCCGTCGCAGCCCGATACGTTCGGGGCGTGGGCTTTCGGTATGACGAGCCTTGCGGTTTATACCTATGTGTCCGATCCGCGCGGATTCGGCTTGCCCGTGCGCTGTATGCGCGACGAGTGATCGGCCACCCCCTCTGCGACAGACGACGCCCCTAAGGGCGTCGTCTTCGTTTATTCGCGGTCGTCCGCCTCCCGGTTGTTTTCGCGCAGGTTGCGGAGCAGGTTGCGACGGATGCGCTCCAGCCCGGCCCGCAGCAGGGGTGTCTCCCCGAACCGCGTCACGAATTCGCGCTCGTCCATCGCAAGCCACGTTTCGGGCGGGATTCCGGCCGGATCGAAGAGCGGGTCGAACGCCGGGTTGCGGTGCATGGGGGCTTTCTGGTTGTGAGGGCAGCAGCTCTGGCAGCGGTCGCAGCCGAAGATCCAGCCGTCGGGGTCGCCGTCGTTCGCGTCGATCGCATCGGCCAGCGGCTCGATGGTGCGGCAGGCGATGCAGCGTGCGGCGTCGATGATTTTCGGCGCCACGATGGCCCCTGTCGGGCAGCTCTCGATGCAGTTGCGGCAGCGGCCGCAGCGAACCCCCTCGAACGGCGGATCGTAGCGATCCGTCTCCTCGGTCAGCACGAGCTCTCCCAGCAGCACATAGGTGCCGAACTGCGGCGTGACCAGCAGCGACTGGCGTCCGATCCACCCCAGTCCCGCTTCGACGGCGAGCCGTTTCTCGAGCAGCGGCGCCGAATCGACGAAAGCCCGGCCCGTAAGTCCGGGATTTTCGCGCTGCAACGCCGCGAGCATCGAGTGCAGCATCCCTCTGAGGGTGACGTGGTAGTCGCGTGTACAGGCATAGGAGGCCACGCGCGTGCGGCAGCCCGCGGGATAGCCTTCACTCCGATGGTTTTTGAAGCCGACGGCGCAGACCACCACGCTGCGGGCTCCCTCCACCAGACGCGAGGGGTCGAACCGCTTGTCGAGGTTGCGTTCCAGGTAGCCGAGCGTCGCATGGCGGCCTGCGCGGAGCCATTCCCGGAAGTGGGCTTCGCTGTCGTCAAGGGGACGGGCGGGGGTAATCCCGCACAGATCGAAGCCCGCGCGGGCGGCAAGTTTTTTGATCGACAGGTTTTGGAGCATCGCAATAATTTGTCCCAAATGTAGTTTATTTCGTGTAAATATTCATATATTTGTTTTCAAAATCGCAAGTTTTATCTATTTAAAACCATGATAATCAAAACGCTCTGCCAACTGGTCCGCCATAGCGTGGAGAGTTTCCCCGACCGGGTCGCCTGCGCGATGTTCCAGGGCGAGGAGCTGACCTATGGCGAGGTGGGACGGCGCATCGGACGGGTGCAGGAGCTCCTCACGGGAGCAGGCCTTGGCCCCGGCGACAAGGTGGCTCTGCTGAGCAGCAACATGCCCAACTGGAGCGTCTGCTACCTGGCTGTGACGGCTGCCGGCATGGTCGTCGTGCCGATCCTTCCCGACTTTTCGGGCGAGGAGCTCGATATGATCGTCGGCCATTCGGAAGCCAAGGCGCTGCTCGTTTCGGACAAACTCTTCTCGAAGCTCTCGAAAAAGACCATCGATAGGCTCCATATCGTCATCCGCACCAAGAACCTGGGCGTGATCGCCCGGCATGTGGAAGCCGAGGGCTCCGTGGCCGAACCTGGGCCGGACGACCTGGCGGTAATCATCTATACGTCGGGTACGACGTCCAAACCGAAAGGGGTGATGCTCACCCATTGGAATGTCTGTGCGCAGATCGGTCTGAGCAGCAGCATTTTCCCTGTGGGACCCGACGACGTGTTCCTCTCGGTTCTGCCCCTTTCCCACACCTACGAATGTTCCATCGGGATGATCTATCCCTTTTCGATGGGGGCCCGCGTGGTTTACCTCGACCGACCGCCCACGGCCTCGGCTCTGATGCCTGCGCTGCGGGTGATCCGTCCGACCGTGATGCTGATCGTGCCGCTGATAATCGAGAAAATCTACCGCCATCAGGTGCTCGCCAAGTTCAATTCGAGCGCTTTCTGGCGCACACTCATCCGCGTGGGATTCATGCGCCGCTACCTCCATCGCGTCGCCGGCAGGCGGCTGATGCAGGTTTTCGGCGGCAGGCTCCGCTTCCTGGGAATCGGGGGCGCGAAGCTGGACGGCGCGACCGAACAGTTCATGCTCGAAGCCCGTATTCCCTATGCCATCGGCTATGGTCTGACCGAGACGGCACCCCTGCTTGCGGGGGCTGCGCCTTCGCAGGTGCGGCTGGGCTCCACCGGCCCGGCGGCTCCCGGCGTGGAAATCCGGCTCGAAAACATCAATGCGCAGACGGGACAGGGCGAGATCGTCGCCCGCACCCCGAGCGCCATGCTGGGCTATTTCAAGAATCCCGAGGCGACGCGCGAGGTGTTCACCCCCGACGGCTGGTTCCGCACGGGTGACCTGGGGTGTTTCTCGCCCGACGGATGGCTCTATATCAAGGGACGGCTTAAGAACATGATCGTCGGCCCGAGCGGGGAGAACATCTATCCCGAGGAGATCGAGAGCGTGCTCAACTCCCATGTCTATATCGCCGATTCGATCGTCACCGAACAGGAGGGTCGTCTGGTCGCACTGGTGCACTTCAACACCGAGGAGCTGGAAGCGAAATTCGACGAATGGCGCGGCGAATGGGAGACCAAGAAAGAGGAGTGGGAGAACTGGAAAGATCATCTCAAGAAAGAGATCATGGACTACGTGAATGCCAAGGTCAATCGGTTTTCGCGTATTTCGGAAGTGGTCGAGGAGAAGGAGGAGTTCGTCAAGACCCCCACGCAGAAGATCCGCCGGTTCCTCTACAACAAGCGCGGCAACCACGCCGGACAGCGGCGCATCGACCGGGCGGAGTAGCCCGGGCGATCTGCGGCGCCGGGTCGGGCGGGACGGCGGCTGCCCCGATCTGACGGGAGCCGGTTTCGCCGCGGCGGAGCGGCAGCGGCCCGGGTGCGGAATCTTCTTTAGGCGCAATATCGGGTCGATAAAGACCATGTAAAAGCGGAGCCTTCTGAAAAGGCTCCGCTTTCGTATCCGTACGGTGCGGACGGGGCGACGTACCCGCGTCAGGGAATCGGGAGGAGCGAGTCCGTCGCTTCGCCGGGGGCGTCCACATGGAGCAGGTCTTCGTCGGTAGCGCCGAGCGTACGGTAGTAGTCGTTCAGCCGGGCCACCGCGTCGCGCCGCCCCGCATAGCCGGCCAGCAGGTAAATCTGCCCGAGTTCGTCGAGCTTGTCGTCGATCAGCCCCGATACCATATCCCCCTGCACCCCTTCAAATGCGAGGTAATAATCGAGGTACTGCATCAGGTTTTCCGCATAGCTCAGCAGCAGGGCGTCCCCCTTTTCCATCTCCCCTGCGGCGTAGTAGGCCTCCAGGAAGGGGAACGTATTGGAGAAGGTATAGCGGATCTGCGCAGGGGGCATTTTCTCGAGACCCGCGTCCAGCAGCGCTACGGCCTTGTCGCGGTCGCCCGCGCCGCCCCGGCGCAGGAACGCTTTGGCGGCGCGGGCGAAGGCTTCGCGGGCGCCCGAGGCCATCAGGTTGTACTGAATGAAGTTGTCCACATAGACCCGCGGGTCGCTGACGTTGCCGTAACGGAAGGTCTCCATCAGCAGCGGGTAGATCACATCGGGGTCGATGCGACCGATTTCACCCACTCTCCGGTCATAGGGCGTAAGGATCGGCACCAGCCGGTAGGAGTAGCCGTCGAACTGCAGGTAGTCGGTCAGTCCGAGATTTTGCAGGATATATACCTGGGTGAAATGGATCGGCCGCTTCCAGTCGAAGTTCGAGAGCAGATCGATCACCATCAGCTCGCTCTTGTCGAGCACTCCGCGCCGCAGGTTCAGGTAAACCGTATCGACCATCAGGTCGCGGTCCTCCTCCTTGACGATGCCGGCGGCGATCGCGTTGTCCTTGTTCACGGGCAGAGCCAGCCGCTGCGCGGGCAGATAGTCGATCGTCGTGCCGTCCACAAGGGGTACTTTGGTGCGGGGGTCTTCGCTGCGGAAGAAATCCATCGCCTCGCGGATATCGACCGGCCGTTCGACCTTCGGGATCACCCGCACCATGTCGTTCACGAAGGCGTACTTGCTGCGGGGCAGCGTGAAAGGCACCGGCGCCGCATCGTTGGCCCGGGTCTTCATCTCGTCGATGTACCACTCGCCGCCCAGGTAGCTGGTGTTCATCACCCGCACGTCGGTGCGCACGCCGTCCACCTCCTGGTTGAACCAGAGAGGGAAAGTGTCGTTGTCCCCGTAGTTGAGCACGATGGCGTTCGGGAGGGTGGATTGCAGGTAATTCCAGCCGATGTCGCGGGCCATGGTGCGGTGCGAGCGGTCGTGGTCGTCCCAGTTCTCGGCTGCGAGGATGCCCGGCACCGCGAGGCACACGAGCGTGGCGACCCCGGCCGTCCATGCCCCGTTGCGGCGGGCGATCCGCACGATCAGGTCGCGCAGCGCCAGTACGCCGAACCCGATCCAGATGGAAAACGCATAGAACGATCCCGCATACACGTAATCCCGCTCGCGGGGCTCGGAGGGCGAGGTGTTGAAGTAAACCACCAGCGCCACGCCCATCATGATGAAGAGCCACATGACCACCGTGAAGTTGCGCGGGTCGCGGTTGAGCTGGTAAATCAGCCCGATCAGCCCCAGGATGAAGGGGAGGAAATAGTAGGTGTTGCGCCCCTTGTTGTGGGCCACCTCGTCGGGCAGCCCCTCCTGCGGCCCGAGGTAGAGGGCGTCGAGCGGTTTGATGCCCGAGAGCCAGTTGCCGTCGGTGATGGTCACGCCCGTGGGCTGGATGTCGCTCTGGCGCCCGACGAAGTTCCACAGGAAGTAGCGCCAGTACATGTAATTGAGCTGGTAGGAGAAGAAATAGTTGAGGTTTTCGAGGAACGTCGGCTCGACGATCACCTGCGTTTCATAGCCGTCGTCGTAGGTGACGCGGCGTCCGAAATCGAGCACTTCGTGCCGCACGGGGCGGCCGGCGGCATCGCGCACGATCTCGCCGTTGTCGTCCCGCAGCAGCTCCGTCTTGGTGCGGTAGGCGGCCCAGGGCTTATACTCCTTTTCGCCCTTGCGGTAGTCCCACATACGGGGGAACAGGTGCATGAACCGGTCGGGGTGCTTATACCCCGAGAGGGTCGTAAGGCGACGGTAGCGACCGTTTTCGTCCAGGTCGTAGAAAGTGCGGTATTTGAAGCCGTCCGGCTCGATGGGGGCCGAATAATAGGGGCCATAGAGCAGCGGCTTGTCGCCGTACTGGTCGCGGTTGAGCAGCGAAAGCAGGGCGTGGGGGTTGTCGGGCTTGTTGCTGTTCATCGGCGGGTTGGCCGCGGCGCGGATCGTCACGGAGGCATAGGAGGAGTAGCCCACCACGATCATGGCCGTCGAGAGCAGTACCACATTCCACACCACATGACCCTTGCGGTGGGTGTACCAGACGCCCCAGCCGAGGGCCGCGAGCAGCGCCAGGGCGAAAAAGACCATGCCCGAATTGACGGGCAGCCCCAGCGTATTGACGAACAGCACATCGACCATCGCGCCGGCCCACACGGTGTAGGGAATGATGATGCCGTTGATGAACAGCAGGATGGCACCGGCGACGAGGGTGGCCAGCACGACCCCCTTGAACGTGATTTTCTGCGTGCGGCGGAAGTAGTAGATGAACACCAGCGCCGGGATGGTCAGCAGGTTGAGGATATGCACACCGATCGAAAGTCCCATCAGGTAGGCGATCAGTACGATCCAGCGCAGGGCGTGGGGCTGGTCGGCCTGCTCTTCCCATTTGAGCATAAGCCACACCACCAGCGCGGTGAACATCGACGAGAGGGCGTAAACCTCGCCCTCGACGGCCGAAAACCAGAACGTATCGGTGAAGGTGTAGGCGAGGGCGCCCACGACCCCGGCGCCCAGGGCGGCCAGGGTGTTGCTCCGGGTGAGTGTGTGTCCGCCGGCGGTGAAGACGCGGCGTGCCAGGTGGGTGATCGTCCAGAAAAGGAACAGGATGCAGAATGCGCTGGCCACGCAGTTCATGGCATTGACCAGGTGGGGCACGTAGTGCGTGGAGGGGGCGAGCATGGTCGCCAGCCGCGCCAGCATCATGAAAAGCGGCGCCCCGGGCGGGTGTCCCACTTCGAGTTTATAGGAGGTGGCGATGAACTCTGAGCAGTCCCAGAGGCTCGACGAAGGCTCCATGGTCAGCAGATAGACCAGCGCCGCAATGACGAACACCGCCCAGCCCGTGAGGTTGTTCCAGCGTTTGAAGAATTCCATAGATCGCAATGTGTCAGTTGGTTGTTTTCCGGTCGGCGCCGTCGGCGCATGCCTGATTGCAAAAGTACACAATAAACGACAAACTTCCGCCTTTATTTTGGCAATTCGTCGCTTTGCGTTGTAAATGAGGCCGTGCGGCGGGCGAAAACATCGGGTTTATTATTGGCTAATCCCGGAAAAAGTTGTAATTTTACCCCTTTGAAAAACACAGCCTCGAATATGGATTCCAAACTCGTCCTCTACAATACGCTCAGCCGCCGCAAGGAGCTCTTCGAGCCGATCGATCCGCCCCGTGCGGGCATGTACGTCTGCGGCCCTACCGTTTACGGCGATCCCCACCTGGGGCACGCCCGGCCCGCCGTGACCTTCGATTTGCTGTTCCGCTACCTGAAAGCCTCGGGCTACAAGGTACGTTACGTGCGCAACATCACCGACGTGGGACACCTCGAGCACGACGCCGACCAGGGGGAGGACAAGATCGCCCGCAAGGCGCGGCTCGAGCAGTTGGAGCCGATGGAGGTGGCGCATTACTACACGGAGCGCTACCGCCGGGCGATGGATCGGCTGGGGGTGCTTTCGCCCTCAATCGAGCCCTGTGCCAGCGGCCACATCATCGAGCAGATTCAAATGATTGAACGCATCCTGGCCGACGGCTATGCCTATGTGGTGAACGGATCGGTCTATTTCGACGTGGAGCGCTACAACCGCGACTTCCGCTACGGCATCCTCTCGGGCCGCAACCTGGAGGATATCGTCGCCAACACCCGCGAGCTGGACGGACAGAGCGAGAAACGCCATTCCTATGATTTCGCCCTGTGGAAAAAGGCGTCGCCCGAGCACATCATGCGCTGGCCCTCGCCCTGGAGCGACGGGTTCCCCGGGTGGCACATGGAGTGCTCGGCCATGAGCACCAAGTACCTGGGCGAGCGGTTCGACATCCACGGAGGAGGCATGGACCTGATGTTCCCGCACCACGAGTGCGAGATCGCCCAGTCCACGGCCGCCCTCGGCCACGGCTCGGCCAACTATTGGGTGCACAACAACATGATTACCATCAACGGGCAGAAGATGGGCAAGTCGCTGGGCAATTTCATCACCCTGGAAGAGCTCTTCACGGGCAGCCACCGGCTGCTGGCGCAGGCTTACTCGCCCATGACGATCCGCTTTTTCGTGTTGCAGGCCCACTACCGTTCGACGCTCGACTTCTCGAACGAGGCGCTGCAGGCCGCCGAGAAGGGGCTCGACCGCCTGATGAAAGGGGTCGAGACGCTCGGCAAGCTCCGGCCGTCGGCCGCCTCGACGGTCGATCCTGCGGAGCTCGAGCGGCGCTGCCGCGAGGCGATGGATGACGACCTGAACTCCCCGATGGTCATTTCGGCCCTGTTCGACTGGGTGCGCACGATCAACCAGCTCGCCGAGGGACAGCAGCATATCTCCGAGGAGGATTTGGAACGCCTGCGCGCAACGGTGCACCGCTATGTATTCGATATCCTGGGGCTGAGGGACGAGAAGGCGGCCGGTGCCGCCACCGGCCGGGATTACGTGACCCCGCTGGTGGAGATGCTGCTCGCGATGCGCCTGCAGGCCAAGGCCGATAAGGACTGGGCCGCGTCGGACCGCATCCGCGACGGTCTCGCGGCGGCGGGTATCCGGGTGAAAGACCGCAAGGACGGGAGCGACTGGGAGCTGGAATAGCCCTGCGCAGCGTGCCGGAGTGCGGCCGCGGAAAAAGGATTGTATTACCATCACAAAGCGAATATTACGTGGTTTTAGCGGAACAGATCAAGGATTTGGCGCAGCGGCGCGAGGCGCTCGAACGCTGCCTGGACATCGAACAGAAACGCATCGACCTGCGCAACGAGGAGGAGAAGACCCAGGAGCCCGGTTTCTGGGACGACCCGGCCGCCGCACGCGAGCAGTTGCGCAAGGTGGCCGCCATCAAGTCATGGGTCGAGGATTACGAGGCCGTCCGTAAGGAGGTCGAGGATCTGGAACTCATGCCCGACTTCGTGCGGGAGGGGGTGATGACCGAGACGGAGATGGACGAACAGTTCGCCCGCGCCACCGAGCACGTCGCGGCGCTCGAAATGCGTAACATGCTGCGCCGGGAGGAGGATAAGCTCGGGGCCATCCTCGACATCAATGCCGGAGCCGGGGGCACCGAGGCGCTCGACTGGGCCTCGATGCTCATGCGCATGTACACCCGTTGGGGCGAGGCGCACGGTTATAAGGTCAAGGTGCTCGACTACCAGGCGGGCGACGAGGTGGGGGTCAAATCCTGCACGCTCGAATTCGAGGGGGAATATGCCTACGGATACCTCAAGAGCGAAAACGGCGTGCACCGCATGGTGCGCCTCTCGCCTTTCAATGCCAACAACAAGCGGCAGACCACCTTCGCGTCGGTGTTCGTCTCGCCCGCCGTGGACGATACGATCGAGGTGGTGGTCAATCCCTCGGACATCGAGTGGGATACGTTCCGTTCGAGCGGTGCCGGCGGCCAGAACGTCAATAAGGTCGAGACGGCCGTGCGGTTGCGCTACCACGGCAAGGATGCCGACACGGGCGAGCCGGTGGAGTTCCTGATTGAGAACATGGAGACCCGCTCGCAGTTGATGAACCGCGAAAACGCCATGCGCATCCTCCGCTCGAAACTCTACCAGCGCGAGCTGGACAAGCGGATGGCGACGCAGCAGGCGCTCGAAGCCTCCAAGAAACGGATCGAATGGGGCTCGCAAATCCGCTCCTATGTCTTCGACGACCGCCGGGTGAAAGACCACCGCACCCTCTGCCAGACCTCCGACGTCGAGGCGGTGATGGACGGCGATCTGGACGCTTTCATCAAGGCGTTCCTGATGGAGTTCGGCGGCGAGGCGTGAGGGCTCCGTATCTCCCGTGCCACGGGACGGAATCGAACCCGGGACCGGGCAGACGGGTACGGAGGTGCGGAAGCGGCAATTGGGCCAAATAAAAAATTAGGATGAAGGAATTATTTGCTGTAATGCTGTCCGCATGTATGCTCGTCGGTGCGGTCTCCTGTTCGGACGACGACAAGGCGGGCGGACAGGCGGGCGATGCCACGCTCATCGGCCTGTGGGAAGTGACCGGGGAGTACGACGACGAGGAGGGCGTTTGGGATTACGAGTTCGGTGCGCAGTACGGTTACGAGTTCGTGACGGAGTTCCGCGCGGACGGGAGCGGCTGTGCAGAACTTACCGACGGATCGGAGGTGCAGCGTGTCGATTTCACCTATACCGTGGAGGGAAGCACGCTCACCGTGCATGGCGACGGAGATCCGATCGTCCAGCGGATCGATAAGCTGACCTTCACGGAACTCGTCCTTTCCGAGACGTACCAGTGGGAGGGTAAAACCTATACCGATCTGCTGGTCTGCAGGCGGGTTCGCTGAGGAATCGCCGCAGTCCGGCCAACGCCCGATACGCGGGTTATAAACAGCGCAGACGATTGAAACACGGGGCTTTCGGGCCCCGTGTTCCGTTACGATCATTAATGGGCTTTCTTTTCAGAAGATACCTTCTGGGAATACGGACGATTTGCCGGTCTGCCGGCTACGTAATCGGTTATCGGGTCTGCCCGATAATCGCCTCCGCACGGGCGAGGGCCGCGTGGATGTCGGCACAGATGTTCTCCGGCCCGACCAGAGCGGGGAAGCCCGCGCGGTCGAGAGCCCGGCGCACTTCCTGTCCGACGCCCGACAGCACGACGGTGATGTGCTGCTTGTGCGAAAGCTCGCACAGGTTCGCAAGGTTGTGCAGCCCCGTCGAGTCGATGAAGGGCACGCGCCGCATGCGGATGATCCTCACGCGGGGCCGGTCGCCCATCTGGGCCGTCAGCTCCTCGAAACGGGTGGCGATGCCGAAGAAGTAGGGGCCGTTGATCTCGTAAACCTCCGCTCCGTCGGGCACTTTGAGCGGCTCCTCGTGCAGCGCGACGTCCAGTCCGGCCCCGGGGTCGATCTCGCTGCGGATGACCGAAATCTCGGTGGTCTCCATCACACGCCGCATGAAGAGTACGCAGGCGAGCAGCAGCCCCGCTTCGATGGCGACCGTCAGGTCGAAAACTACGGTCAGCAGGAACGTTACGAGCAGCACCGTCACGTCGGGGCGCGGATTGCGCAGCAGCGCGGCGAATGTCCGCCAACCGCTCATGTTGTAGGCCACCACCGCCAGCACGCCCGCCAGACAGGCCATCGGAATGTTATTGTGCCAGCGGCATGAACAGCAGCAGGATCAGCAGCAGCACGACGGCATGGACGATGCCTGCGACGGGCGTGCGGCCCCCGTTGTTGATGTTGGTCATGGTGCGGGCGATGGCGCCCGTGGCGGGGATGCCGCCGAAAAGAGGGGTGAGCAGGTTGGCGGCACCCTGTGCGATGAGCTCGGTGTTGGAGTCGTGGCGGTCGCCGGTCACGCCGTCGGCTACGGTGGCCGAGAGGAGCGATTCGATGGCCCCCAGTACGGCGATGGTGAAGGCGGCGGGCAGCAGGCTGCGCACGGCCTGCCAGTCGATCGCGGGCAGGGATGCGGCGGGCAGCTCCGCGCGGATGGTGAAACGGTCGCCGATGGTGTCGATCCCTTCGATACCGGCATAGCGCCGGAGCAGCCAGACCCCTGCCGTGAGCAGCACGATGGCTACCAGAGAGCCAGGGATGCGGCGCACGAAACGCGGCGTGACGACGATCAGCAGGATGCTCAGCACCCCCACCAGGGCGTTCAGCGGATCGACCGACGCGGCATGCCGCACGTATAGGCCCCATTTGCCGATGAAGTCGCCCGGAACGGCCTCGCCGCCGAAGTCGAGCCCCAGCAGGTCGGGAATCTGGGTGGTGAAGATCGTCAGGGCGATGCCGGCGGTGAATCCCACCACGATCGGATAGGGGATGAACTTGATGACCGTGCCGAGGCGGAAGAGGCCCATCAGAACCAGCAGCACGCCGGCCATGAGGGTCGCCACCAGCAGCCCGGCCTCGCCGTATTGCTGGATGATGCCATAGACGATGACGATGAAGGCCCCCGTCGGGCCGCCGATCTGCACGCGGCTGCCGCCCAGCAGCGATACCACGAAGCCGGCGATCACGGCCGTGATGATTCCCTTTTCGGGACTCACGCCCGAGGCGATGCCGAAGGCGATGGCCAGCGGCAGGGCGACGATGCCCACGATGATGCCGGCCATCAGGTCGGCGGCGAACGTGCGGCGGGAGTATTCCCGCAGCGAGGAGATCAGTTTCGGACGGAATGCAAACGGTCGCATCGGTGTTCTTTCTGGGGTTGCGAGGCCGCAAAATTAGGTAAAATTTTTTTATTCCCCGAGGAATTCTATCTTTGTTCCCATGAGACGACTGTTTTTGCTCTACTTCCTGTTTTGCAGCCTGCCCGCAGCGGCGATCGGGGTCGGGGCGGCCGATACCGCAGCCTATTTTTCCCATCTGGCCGGACGCCGGATCGCCGTGCTGGCCAACCACACCTCGCTGGTCGATCTGCCCGGTGTCGCGGGGGCCGACGCAGCGGGCCGCATCCACCTGGTCGATCTGCTCCACGGGCGGGGATTCGATGTGGCGGCGATCTTCGCGCCCGAGCACGGTTTCCGGGGCACGGCCGACGCGGGCGCGACGGTCGAAGGCTCGACGGATGCCCGCACCGGCATCCCCATCCGTTCGCTTTACGACGGGCGCACGCGCCGTCCCGCGCCGGAGGCGATGCGGGGAATCGACGTGCTGGTGGTGGACATGCAGGATGTGGGGACGCGCTTCTATACCTATTATATCGCCATGATCCGGATGATGGAGGCCGCTGCGCAGGCGGATGCCGAGGTCATCGTGCTGGACAGGCCGAATCCCAACGGCAGCTATGTGGACGGCCCGCTGCTCGAAGAGCGTTACCGGTCGGGGGTGGGGGAGTTGCCGATCCCGGTCGTGCACGGGCTGACCCTGGGCGAGCTGGCCCGCATGGCCATCGGCGAGGGGTGGGTGCCGCCCTGCCGTCTTACGGTCGTCCCCTGCCGGGATTATACCCACCGCGACCGCTATGTGCTGCCCGTGCCTCCTTCGCCCAACCTGCGTAGCCAGCGGGCCGTGTACCTCTACCCCTCGCTCTGTCTGATGGAGGGGACGGTGCTGAGCGTCGGACGGGGCACGGAGCGTCCGTTCGAGCTGTACGGCCATCCCGACCTGAAACAGGCGCTCTTCCGCTTCACGCCCCGCTCCGTCGCGGGGGCGGCCCATCCGCCTTTCGAGGGGGTCTGCTGCCGGGGTTACGACCTGGGCGAAATGGACGAGGAGCGGATTCTCGCCGAGGGGTTGAATCCGGAATACCTGATCGACGCCTACCGTGCGCTCGGCCTGGGTGAGAAATTCTTTACTCCGCTGTTCGAGAAGCTCGTCGGTGCAGGATGGGTGCGGCGGATGATCGTGGAGGGGCGCTCGGCCGCGGAGCTGCGCGCCGCATGGGCCCCCGACGTGGCCCGGTTCCGGGAGCTGCGCCGCAAATACCTGCTCTATCCGGAGTGAAGTTCGTCCGCCGCCTGCCTGCCGGACGAATATTTTTCCGCGCGCAGCCGTTGGAAATCCGGAAAATAATCCTATATTTGTTCCCGGCGGCTTCCGGCTCCCTGTCGGCGGCTCCGCCGACTCAGTATTAATCCTTAAAATTCGTAGTATGAAGAAGAACTTGCGTTCATTGGCCCTGCGGACAGCGGTGTTCGCCACGGGTGTCCTGTGCCTGGCCGGCTGCAACGACGGCAACGGCGAAATCCCCCCCCCACTCCCGGGACCGGCAGTATAGCCATCTCGTTCCGGAATCTCACCTCTTCTTCCGTCACGGTCGATTTCGCGCCCGATGACAAAACCGAAACCTACTATTTCGCGCTGATCGAAAAGGAGGCCTACCTCTCCTACGAATCCGACGATCAGTTGATCCGGGCGGCTGTCGCCTACATCCAATCCCTTGCCGAACAGAACGGCCGCGACGTGCAGGAGCTGCTCGCCGAAGAGCTCCTCAAAGGCAATATCTCCTGGCCTTTCTCCGGCCTCACTCCGCAAACCGATTACATAGCCTATGCCTTCGGCCTGACCGCCGAATGTCAGGTCACATCCGCACTGAGCAAGGCGGAGTTCACCACCCTTTCGTCGCAGTCGGTGCAGTGCACCTTTGAGCTATCGGTCACCGACGTGACCGCCACCTCGTTTACGCTCAACGTGACGCCTTCCGACGAGCAGGTGCCCTACTACTTCGACCTCATGTCGGCCGAGCAGTATGCCATGTACTGCAACGCCTCGCCCGAGGGGGTGCCGTCGTTCCTAACCGACCTCTATCTGCCGTCGCTGGCCGATGAATACGGCCTCACGATCCCCGAGGTGGTGAGCGACATCGTCTCCCGCGGTCCGGATAGTTTTGCGTTCTCCGGTCTGGAGGCTGCAACGGCCTATTATGCGTTTGCCATCGGCGTAGGGGTCGATGGTTCGACCACTACGGCCGCCGCCGTCGAGCGGTTCGAGACTTCGGGGAAATCGGAAAATACGTTCGAGGTGGAGATCGCGGGCCGGGGCGCCGACTGGGCCAAAATCCGGGTGCGGCCCCTCAACAACGAGCCTTATATTCTCGTTCCAGAGCTCCAGGAGTATTTCGAGGGCATGACCGACGACGAGATCATCGCCGACGTGCTGCGTGCCTATGCCAAAGTCCTTTCCGACAAGATCTATTATGGCGGCGTAGAGGTCACGGAGCTCGGCCTGATTCCCGACCGGGATTACTATGCGCTGGTCTTCGGCTATGACAACGGCGCCCCGACCACGCCCCTCACGCGGCTGCCTTTCCGCACGAACAAGTCCGTACCGGTGAACTGTTCGTTCGAAATTGCGGTGAAGGAGGTCGGCAAGACTTCGGCACGGGTTGCGGTCACGCCGAGCGACGATGCGGTGTCGTACTTCTCCTACTATATTTCGGCCGCCGACTATGAAACCGGCGGAGGCGATGATGCGGCTTTGCGTGCCTATACCGATACGGTGATCGATGAGCTGGTACGCCGTAACGAGGGGTGGCCCCGCTGGGAGGTGTTGCAGGCCGTGCTTTCTCGCGGCTCCGAGAGATGGACGCTGGACGAGGGATCGCTCGTTCCGGGAACGGATTACTATGCCTATGCCATCGGGATGACTGCCGACGGCACATTCACGACCCAGGCTGCGCTCAGCGACCGCTTCACGACCCTGGGCGAACACGAAACCCTGGCCGAAATCGAGATCGACTATCATCTGATGGACGGGGCCAATTTCGGTCAGCCGGACAATGCGCTGATCTACGGATGGTTCTATCCCAAGCATGCCGAGGTATGGTATGGCGCGGGCTTCGTGGACGATGACAGCGTGCTTGCATGGAGCGACGACGAGGCTGCGGCCTACCTGCTCGAAAACGGCCAGACGGGCGTCGGCAGCTCGGGCTCGATCTGGAATTACGTGCCGTGGGGCGGTCATATCAACTATATCGGCATGGCGGTGGATGCCGACGGCAACCGTTCGCCCGTGGGACGTCTTTCGGTTACGGCCGACCGTTCGTCGCTCGCCTCGGTATGCGGTCACGCTGCCCCGAGTCTTACGGCAGTCTGTCCGGCGGTGCCGGCGATTCCCGACCTGGGGCCGTTCCCGTTCCTCCTCCGTGCGGAGGGGCAGCGGTCGGAGACGTTCCGCAGCATGCGCGGACTGACCGTCCGCGCCGCGGCCGGGACGCCCCAATTCCATAGCCATCCGCGGCATTAGCCGCCTTGTCAGACCGGAGGGCATCGTGCCCTCCGGTTCCAATCCGTTTATCCCAAATCCGAAAAACCATGAAAACGAACTTTCTATCGATGCTGCTGCTGGCCGGTGCGTTGGCGGCCTGCTCGGGGAGCGATACGACCGAACCGCCGGTCGAGCCCGTAATCCCGCCGGGGCCCGACCCGACGCCGGAGCAGACTTATCAGGTGGGCGACCTGTACGACCGGGATGGGGTGCAGGGCGTGGTCTATCTGCTGACGGACGACCGGGGAACCCACGGCATGATGGTCTCGCTGACCGAGAGCGAGCGACCCTGGTCGGTCGAAACCGTCGAAACGGGAGCCAACCTGCTGGACAATGGCAAGTACAACTGCACCCTGATCCGTAACAGGGAGAACTGGGGAGCCAAATACCCCGCATTCAAGTGGTGCAACGACTTCAATGCGGGTCGCTATGGCGGCTGGTACATTCCGTCGCTCTATGAGATGAACGATCTTTATATCGCCTTCAACGGCGGTGGAGGAATAAGCAACGAAACGTCGGGTATTTCCCCCTGTGCGGTGGATGCCGAGGCGCAGGCCCGATTCAACAAGTACCTGACCGATGCCGGAGGTACGCCTCTTTCGCAGGCCGACTACTGGACCTCCTCCGAATACGGTGCCGGATTCGCCTATCCATACGATTTCGTATGGGGCGGAATGGACGGCTACGGCGGCTCGAAGGCGAATATTTATAAAGTAAGGGCCGTTCGGGGATTCTGACCCGGAAGGCCGGTTTGACCGCGCCGCCCGCCGGAAGCGGGCGGCGTTTTTCGTGCGGTGCGCCATCGTCCCGGCGTGCCGGCCTCTTTTCCGGCGGCGGTTTGGAAATTCGGAAAATAACCATAACTTTGTAAACGGACGGGCACGGTGTCCGTCCGCCGAAACTAACCTTAAAATCTTATGCGTATGAACTACCGATTCCGCGTTGCCGCGCTGCTGTGCGCGACATGCGCAACGGGCTTCGCCGGTTGCGGCGACTCTGAGACCCCCCCCCATCGATTCCCGATGAACCGCTGACACTTACGTTGAATGTGAGCGGCCTGGCGGCCCGCAGTGCCACGGTCGCAGTCGTTCCTTCCGATCCGTCGCAGACCTACTATTTTTCCGTCGTCCGCTCCGCCGATTTCGCGGACGATGAAACATTGATCGCCGCCGACCTCGCGGCTTTCGGCCGGGATGCCGATGACAAGGGGTTATCGCTCGGCGATTACCTGGGGCGCATCCTTTCGACCGGCCCCGATTCCTTCACCTTTTCCAATAAGCTGGAACCCCAAACCGCCTACTTCGCCTATGCCTACGGACTGACTGCCGACGGCACGGCGACCACGGCCGTTTTCCGGCAGACGTTCACCACTCCGACCGAACAGCACAAACCTTCCGACTGTACGTTCCGGATCGAAATCCCGGAGGTCGCCGCATCCGAGGCGACCGTGCGCTTCATCCCCACGGACGAGACCACACGCTATTTCTACACCGTGCTGGAGCGGGAAATTTTCGACAAGGCGCAGGCCGAGGGCGGCATTTTCGCCGACGACATGCAGGTCTTCGAGTATATGGCGCAGATGGACAACCAGACCGTCGAAGCGACGATCCTGCAGATGACCGTCACGGGGACCAAGACCCAGAAGTACGTGAGCCTGTCGCCCGACACGGACTATTACGCCTATGCCTACGGACTCGAGCCGGACGGTTTCGTGACTACGGAGCTTTACGTCGAGCCGTTCCGCACGGAGGCCCCTTCGCGCCGTGAATGTACGTTCGAGATCACTATAGAGGGCATCACGGCAACGGAGGCTACCGTTTCGGTCATCCCTTCGGACAAGCAGATCACCTACCTCGGCCAGTACATTACCGACGAGCAGATCGCCCAGGGGGGCGGGGGCGACCTGCAAACCTACTATGCCAACTACTTCCGGGCGATGGCGGACATGGCGGGCGTGCCCGTTTCGGAGGTCGTCGCGCAGGAGGTCATCACCGGCGATCTGGTCGCTTCCCGCATCACGGGACTGACCGAAGGGGAGACCTATAACGTGTTCGCGGTGGGGGTGGATGCCTACGGCAACTTCATCACCGATGTGGAGCTGGTGCGCTTCGAGGCTCGGAATACCGCGGGCCCGGGCGGTTCGACGCCCTTCACGCTCATGCTGACCGATCTTTCCGACGCATCCGTCCGGCTGGAGGTGACACCCGACGACGGCGCTTCGCGCTACCTGGCCGGCGTGGTCGCTCGGGACGAAGCGGCCACGTTCGGCGGAGTCTCCGGCTATTGCCGCGCGGAGCTGGATATGTACGATGCGATGGGGATGATCGACACCTACCTCGACTCCCATGCCCATACGGGAAGCTGGAGCGGGGTTTTCGACAGGCTGGAGCCGGGCAGCCCCTATGAGGCCTATGCCGTGGGCGTGGACGACCGAGGAGCCTTTACGACCCCCTTCACCGAGCGGTCGTTCGTCGCGGGTGCTGCCGGCGCAGCGGCCGTGCGTATGCGCCGTGCCGCGTTGCCGCACGCCATGCGGCAAATGGCGGATCCGCGTGTGGGCATTCCGTGTTCACGTCCCGGGAAATAGACCCGAAACATGAATCCGCCCCTTTCACGGACGTGACTTCTCGCCCGTAATCCCGTTTATCGCATCACGGCTCGGAACCCGTCTTTTTCGGACGGGTTCTTTTTTCGTCGATTCCGTCACTGCCCGCCCCCGGTTTGTTATGCAGGTCTGTCTTTCCGGGTCTGTTCGTGCCCGGCGGGGTGCGTCCGTTTTCCGTCCGTTTCGGATGCTGCCGTGCGTGGGGCTGCGCTGCCGCGCGGCGACCGTTCGGGATGCGTAAACGACGGATCGTAACAGGGAATTTTATGCGTTCCCTTCGCCGTAAATGGCTCTGCTGCGGGCTTCGGGGCCGGTATATGAAAAAGATGAAATATTTTCTATTTAATGATTTGGCAGGTAAAACGAAAATTATGTTACGGATCGTTATTTAAAATGTGCAAAAGGATGGATAGTTTGAATAAAATTCTCTTTTAAATGCTTTCTATCATATGTTTATGTGGTGTGTCATATCGTTGCAATTCGCTCGAAAAGTATTATATTTGTATGAACAAAGCAGCGGGCTTGCTTAAAGACTGCTTCGGTGCAAATCGTTTAACTTAAAATTATGCGCGTATGAAATGGAAATTTTACCTGCTGGCGATGATGACAGCCGTAGCGACCCTATTTTTAGTCGGATGCAGCAGCGACGATCCGGAACCTGACCCCGTCCCCCCCCCTCCGCCCCCGGTGGATAAATTCTTTGATATCGCTGTTACGGATATTACGGCCTCCACCGCATTCGTGACGGTGACCCCCGAAGACAATGCGACCCGTTACTATTTCGACGTGTTGTCGAAGGCAGATTTCGCCGATTACAACAACTCTCCGAAGGCTTTCATGGAGTTCTATATCGACTGGCTCAAGGAGAATAACCCGGACTTTACGCTCGATCAAATCTTCGAGCAGATTCTTTCCACGGGCGAAGACAGCTACGAATTCCCGAAGCTCAAAGCCGAAACGGAGTACCTGGCTTTCGCCGTCAAGGTGAACGACGACGGTACCATTCCCGAGGAGGGAGATACGGAGGCCTTCACGACCATCGCCCTGCCGCCTCTCGAGAAGGTGGACTGCAAGTTCGTGATCGATGTTACCGATATCGGTGCCTCGAGCGCAACGGTCAGCGTAACCCCGTCGAAAACCGACGTTCCCTATTACTTCGACCTGATTACCAAAGCCGACTATGAGGCTGCCGGAGGCGACGATGCAGCCGTCGGCCAGTATGTGACCGAATTCCTCGATTTCCTGATCGAGTATTACAGCATGAGTCTCGAAGAGGTCGTGGACGGGATCGTCTCGACCGGCCCCGACTCCTATGCGTATGAAGGCAACCTGGATCCCGAAACCGACTATTACGTTTTCGCCTGCGGACTGACCACCGACGGCCGGATCAACACCGACGTGGGTCTCAAGGCTTTCAGGACGGAGGCCGTTAAGCCTTCGGACAACGTCTTCACGCTGGACATTACCAATATCACGGCAACGGGTTCGCTGGTGACGGTCACCACGACCAACGACGATCCTTATATCATCGACGTTTGGCCTACCGCCGATATCGAAGGGCTCAGTGACGACGAGATCGTCGCCACAGCGGAAGAGATGTACGGCATGTGGATCATGTTCCTCGAAGGAGCGGGCGATATGGAACTCGACAACGAGGGTTACCTCGATCCCGAAACCGACTACACCGTGTGGATATGCGGCTATGAAAGCGGCAGCAGGACGACGGCCGTGACCAAAGCGACGTTCCGCACCCTCGAGCCCGGCGATCCTGCAGAATGTACGTTCGAGATCACGGTGGATCCGCTCAAGGCCACTTCGGCCAACGTGATCGTCACCCCTTCGGACAGTTCGGTGGGCTACTATTTCGACCTGTTGCCCAAGTCGGAGTACACCACCGACGCGGCGATCGTCGCCATGATCAAGGAGTTCATGCAATCGCAGGCCGACTCGAAGGGAATAACCCTCGCGGAGGCAGTCGAGCGACTGCAGTCGCGCGGCAGGGATGCATACGACTTCGGCGTGGAATCGGAAACGAGCTATCTTGCTTTCGCCTATGCGATCGGCGACGACGCTCAGAACCTCGGCGACGTATTCACCTACGAATTCACCACGCCCGAAGCTGTGGTCAGCACGGCAACTGCATCCGTAACGGTGAGCAAGTATTACAACGGCGATGAGCTCTATGCGGCCGATCCCACCACCTACGCCAATGCAAAGAACAAGGCGTATATCCCGACCATTTGCAACCACAGCGAAGATGCTGTACATTGGTACATCGGCCTGTTCGGCGGCGACCTGACCAGTGAAACAGAGTATTCGGACGCCACGATCCTGTATAACCTGATCGACCTGGGTGGCGGCTTGAAGGATTACGAGAGCATCAACTACATTGGTGCATGGGGCGACCTGACTTTCTTCGGTGTTGCCGAGGATGCCAACGGTGACTTCGGTCCCGTATTCCGCCTGCTGTTCCCCGTATCGAAAGAGGGTGCTTCGCCGGTCAGCGACCTGATCGGGGCCGCCGGCATGGGCCGTGCGTCGCGCAGCGTGTACATGAGTTCCGTAACCCGGATGATCGCCTCGGCGGATCACATGCGGATCGCCACGCTGCAGCTCGAGAGCAAGGCGCTCTCCGCAGCGGAACGGACGACGCTTTCGACCCGCATCGACGCCCGTCTGAAGGCCGCGGCAGCGGATAAGACCGCAATCGCCCCCGTGATGCGCCGCACGTTCGACATGCAGCCTACTGCGCACCGCGTGACTTTGAGCGACAAAGCTTCTCTGAGGTAGCGGATTCATAAATGCTTGTTTGAACCCGCCCCGGACTGCCGGGGCGGGTTCTTTTTCTCCCGCAGGAAGAAGGCCGGATCGGCAGCGGTCGCTCCCTGTGCGAGGGTGCATGAATAGGGCGAAGACGCAAAAATTTTGCTCCCGACATTTGCCGGTTCGTTTAAATTGGCTAACTTAGTATAAAAATTACAAGCCATGACTTCCGTAAAGCAAGAGACTTACAACCCTTCCGACCTGAAATACCTCGGGCTCCTCTCCCAGAAATTCCCCACCGTGTCCGATGCGGCGACCGAAATCGTCAATCTCGAAGCGATTCTCAACCTCCCGAAAGGAACCGAGCATTTCCTCACGGATCTCCACGGGGAGTTCGAAGCATTCCAGCACGTGCTCAAAAACGCCTCGGGCGTGATCCGGCAGAAAGTGAACGAAATTTTCGGAAATACGCTCCGCGAGGCCGAGAAACGCGACCTCTGCACGCTGATCTATTACCCCGAGCAGAAATTGGAGCTTATCAAGCGTCAGGAGGGCGACCTGAACGACTGGTACCGCATTACGCTCAACCAGCTTACGGAGGTATGCCGCAACGTTTCGACCAAATACACCCGCTCCAAGGTGCGCAAGGCACTGCCCGAGGACTTCTCCTACATCATCCAGGAGTTGCTCCACGAGTCCAATGCCCCCGCATCGCCCAACAAGCAGGAGTACTTCAACGGCATCCTGCGCTCGATCATCTCCATCGGGCGGGCGGACGCCTTCATCGTGGCCATCAGCAACGTAATCCAGCGCTTGACCATCGACCGGCTCCACATCGTGGGCGACATTTACGACCGCGGGCCGGGGCCGCACATCATTTTCGACACGCTTTCGCAGTATCACATGTACGATATCCAGTGGGGTAACCACGACATCCTCTGGATGGGGGCTGCGGCAGGCAACGAAGCCTCCCTTGCGAACGTGGTGCGCATCTGCGCCCGCTATGCCAACCTCGACGTGCTGGAGGACGGCTACGGGATCAACCTGCTGCCGCTGGCGCGGTTTGCGATGGAGACCTACGACGCCGACCCCTGCGCCAAGTTCCGTCCCAAGACGCTTCCCAGCGATGGCCTCGAGGAGCGGGATGCCCGCCTTGCGTCCCAGATGCACAAGGCCATCGCCGTCATCCAGTTCAAACTGGAGGGGCAGCTCATCCGCCGCCATCCCGAATACCGCATGGAGGATCGTCTGCTGCTGGACAAGATGGACCTTGCTGCCGGCACGGTGCGGGTCGGCGAGGCGGTTTACCCGCTCAACGACACCTTTTTCCCGACGGTCGATCCGGCCGATCCCTACCGCCTCACCCCCGACGAAGCCGACCTGGTGCAGTCGCTCAGGGCCTCGTTCCTCAACAGCGAAAAACTGCAGAAACATATCCGGCTGCTCTACAGCAAAGGTAGCCTCTACCTGATCGTCAATTCCAACCTGATGTACCACGCCTCGATCCCCCTCACGCGCGACGGCGTTTTCAAGCAGGTCGAAGTCTGCGGCGGCCGCTATGCGGGCCGCGACCTGCTGGATCGTCTGGACAGGTTGGCCCGCGAAGCCTATTTCGAGGAGGAGGGGTCGCCGGTGCGGCAGGAGGCGCTCGATTATATGTGGTACCTCTGGTGCGGCCCCGACTCGCCGTTGTTCGACAAGGACAAGATGGCGACGTTCGAGCGCTATTTCATCGACGACAAGAAACCCCACGCCGAGGCCAAAGGGTGCTATTACGCCCATATGGAGGACGTGGAGGCCTGCAACATGATCCTCAAAGCCTTCGGGCTCGACCCGGCGGCGTCGCACATCATTTCGGGCCATATCCCGGTGAAGCGGGGCAAGGGCGAAAGCCCCGTCAAGGCGGGCGGACGGCTGCTGATGATCGACGGTGGGTTCTCGCGTGCCTATCAGCCCGAAACCGGCATCGCAGGGTACACGTTGATCTACAACTCCCACGGGCTTCAGCTCGTGCAGCACGAGCCGTTCGAGTCGCGTCGCCGCGCGATCGAGGAGGGCAAGGATATTCTTTCCACCAAATTCGTGGTCGAATCGACCGCGACGCGCATCACCGTGCGCGATACGACCATCGGCAAGGAGCTGTTGTTGCAGATCGAGGACCTCAAACGCCTGCTTTCGGCCTATCGCAGCGGGTTAATCAAGGAGCGTAAATAGACTGCCGCCGGCGGTTGTCGCGCCGCCCGGCGCGGAGAAAAGACATGGCGGGAACCTCTTTCCGGGGTTCCCGCCTGTCGCAATCGGGATCGGCTTTCCGTTGTGCCGGATCGACGCTTATTTCGTTCGGTGGGCCGTTATGATCGTATAGCTCGAGGCGTTTACGGTCAGCGTGCATCCGCGGACGCACACATACCAGTTTTTTCCGCCTCTCCGGATGACCGCATCCGGGGAGGCGATGGCGGTTTTACACCACTCGACCACGTCGTCGGTATCCGTCGCGAGGTTTTTGCGGATCCGTGCGGCACCTCTCGGGGTGGTATGCAGACGGTCGAGGTGTCGTATCAGCTCGGTTTCCATTTCGGTTTCCACTTCCTCTGTCGGGCGTCCCGCCCTGTTCTTCGGTTGAATGACCTGAGGCATCGCGATGCCCGGCTGTGGGGGCCTCAGCGGTCGGGCGTGATGCGGTGCGGGTCTGGTCCTGAAGGTCTCCGGCTCGGCGAACCGCTCGGGCGAATTAAAAATAGCTCTCCGCAGGGAGAGCTATCGGTTTCATCGGGCAGCCGGATTATTCGGGCTTGATCGCCTCGCTCGGGCAAACGCCTGCGCAGGTGCCGCAGTCGATGCACTTCTCCGGGTCGATAACATATACGTCGCCGGCCGAGATCGCTTCTACCGGGCATTCATCGATGCAGGTGCCGCAGGCGACACAAGCTTCAGGGTCGATTTTGTAAGCCATTGTTGTTGAGTTGTTTGTTAAAGTAGTGTGTTTGTTGGGACAAATATAGCAAACTTATTTGATAATATCAAAGCCCGTATAGGGAATTAATGCCTCCGGAATGCGTATGCCCTCGGCGGTCTGATTGTTTTCGAGCAGCGCGGCGACGATGCGCGGAAGGGCGAGCGACGAGCCGTTGAGCGTGTGTGCCAGCCGGATTTTCTTCTCGCCGTCGCGGTAGCGGAGTTTCAGGCGGTTGGCCTGGAACGACTCGAAATTGGAGACGGACGACACTTCGAGCCACCGTTTCTGCGCCTCGGAATAGACCTCGAAATCGTAAGTCAGGGCCGAGGTGAACGACATATCGCCGCCGCACAGACGCAGGATACGATAGGGCAGTCCGAGCGAGCGGACGATCTCCTCGACATGGGCGACCATGCCGTCGAGCGCCTCATAGGAACATTCGGGCAGGCTCAGTTGAACGATCTCCACCTTGTCGAACTGGTGCAGGCGGTTGAGGCCCCTCACGTCTTTGCCGTAGGAGCCCGCCTCGCGGCGGAAACAGGGCGTATAGGCGGTCATCTTCACGGGGAAATCCCCCTCGTCGAGAATCACGTCGCGGTAGATGTTTGTCACCGGGACTTCGGCCGTGGGGATGAGGTAGAAGTTGTCCGCCTGGGCGTGGTACATCTGTCCCTCCTTGTCGGGGAGCTGTCCCGTGCCGAAGCCCGAAGCCTCGTTGACCAGAATCGGCGGTTCGATCTCGAGGTACCCGGCCCGCGTGTTGCAGTCGAGGAAGAAGTTGATGAGCGCACGTTGCAGACGAGCCCCTTTGCCCTTGTACACGGGGAATCCCGCTCCCGTGAGCTTGACGCCCAGGTCGAAGTCGATCAGGTCGTACTTGCGGGCAAGCTCCCAGTGGGGCAGCGGGTTTTCGGGCAGCGCCGTGTAGTTCTCCACCAGCTTGACCACCAGGTTGTCCTCGGCCGTGCGTCCCTCCGGCACGATCTCGGCCGGGAAGTTGGGCAGCGTGACGATCGCGGCCTGCAGCTCGTCGGCCACCGTGCGGGCTTCGGCCTGCAAGGCGGCGGAGCGCTCCTTGAGCGCCGCGACCTCGGCTTTCCGGGCTTCGGCCTCCTCGCGGCGGCCCTGACCCATCAGGGCGCCGATCTGCTTGGCCGCGCGGTTCTGTTCGCCGAGCAGTCCGTCGAGTTCGACCTGGATGGCGCGGCGGCGGTCGTCGAGCCGTTCGATGCGCTCGATGACGGGGCGGGCGTCGATCCCCTTCTTGGCAAGACGGCGGATCGCTTCGTCCCGGTCGTCCCTGAGTTGCTTGATTGTAAGCATGATAGGAATAAGGATTCGTTACAAGTTCTTAAGCGGGACAAAATTAGTAAACTATTCACAATTATTTCCTAATTTTGCCGAAAAATCGGTTGATCCCTATGCCTCCCATCGAACTGCTCGCTCCGGCCAAAGACTATGCTGCGGCCGTTGCCGCCGTGGATTGCGGCGCCGACGCCCTCTACATCGGGGGCGCGAAGTTCGGGGCACGGCAGGCCGCCGGCAACAGCACGGAGCAGATCGCCCGCGTGACGGAGTACGCTCACCGCTTCGGCGTGCGGGTGCATGCGACCCTCAACACGCTGCTGTTCGACGACGAACTGGAGGAGGCCGAGAGGCAGGCCCGCGAGCTGCTCGCCGCGGGCGTCGATGCCCTGATCGTGCAGGACATGGCTTACCTGCGGATGAACCTCGGAGCGGAGCTGCACGCCTCGACGCAGGTGTGCAACACCTCGCCCGCCGAGGCCGCCTTTCTCGGCCGGTGCGGATTCGCCCGCATCATCCTCGAACGGGCCCTCTCGCTCGAGGAGATTCGCCGTATCCGACAGGCGACCGACGCCGAACTGGAGTGCTTCGTGCACGGGGCGATCTGCGTGGGATACAGCGGCCGATGCTTCCTCTCCCGCTCCACGGGCAGCCGCAGCGGGAACCGGGGCGCCTGCTCCCAGCCCTGCCGCCTGCCCTATGATTTGCAGGACGCGGCGGGGCGCACCCTCGTGCAGGGCAAACACCTGCTTTCGGTGCGCGACCTGAACCTCTCGGCCCGGCTGGGGGAGCTGCTCGACGCCGGGGTGAGTTCGTTCAAAATCGAGGGGCGACTGAAGGACGTCAATTATATCCGAAATGTGGTGAGCCACTACCGCCGCGAGCTGGATCGGGCTTTGGCCGAGCGGCCAGCTCTTTCGCGTGCTTCCGCGGGGGTGAGCCGGACGGATTTCAGGCCCGATCCGGCCAAGAGCTTCACGCGGGGCGACACCGAATATTTCCTCGACGGGCGCTGCCGGGGTGTCGCTTCGTTCGACACCCCCAAGTCCGTGGGCGAATACCTCGGGCGGGTCGCGCAGGCCGACGGCCGGACTTTCCGGCTCGATAGGCCATGCGATGCGGCGCCGGGCGACGGGCTTTGCTTCCTGACCAGCGAGGGGCTTTGCGGCACCAATGTAAACGCCGTCGAAGGCGACCGCCTCGTTCCGAACCGCATGGAAGGGATCGGCCCGGGTACGGCGGTCTATCGCAATTTCGACCGCCGGTTCACGCTCCTGCTCGAACGGAGCCGCACGCGACGGGTGATTCCCGCGTCGGCGGAGGTGACGGCCGGGCCCGAAGGGGTGCGGATGCTTTTCCGGGATCGCGAGGGGGTGATGGCCGAGGTGGCGCGCGTCCTGCCGCTCGAACCGGCGGCTCAGCCCGAGCGGATGGCGGCGACGATCCACCGGCAGGTCGCACGCAGCGGGGATACGCCATTCGAGATCGGGGAGGTACGGCCCGGCGACGGCGCATGGTTCGTGCCGGCCGGCGTGTTGAACGACCTGCGGCGGGAGGGGTTGGAGCTGCTGCTGCGCCGGCGGCTGGACAGGCCCCGGCCGCACCGTATCCTGCCCGAAGACCCGGCGGCACGTTGTCCACGGACGCGGCTTACGGCCGAGGAGAACGTAACCAACGCCCTGGCGGAGCGTTTCTACCGCGACCACGGAGTTGCGGAGATCGAACGCGGCCTCGACCTCGCGGTCTCGACCGCCGGATGTCGGGTGATGCGTTCGGCCTACTGCATCCGCCGCGAAATCGGCGCCTGCCTGCGGGAACGACCCGCAGAAGGGGGCGACCTGTTCCTTGTACGGGGCCGACGCCGTTACCGCCTGCTCTTCGACTGCGAACGCTGTGAAATGAGCCTGATCGATGCGGGCGGAAAGGCCCCCGTTGACGCGCATAAAACCGACTGACATGCTGGAAACCCTGACCCCCCGTTTCGGGGATTACGAACTCATCGACTCGGGCGACTTCGAGAAGCTCGAACGGTTCGGCGACCGCTGCACGCGCCGTCCCGAGCCCCAGGCCGTGTGGCGCAAGAGCCTTGAGGATGCGGAGTGGGCGCGGCTGGCCGACGCCTCTTTCCTGCGCGACAGGCGCAGTGACGAGCGGGGCGAATGGCGGCTGCGGCCCGGGATGCCGGAACGGTGGACGGTGCAGTACGCCTACCACGAGATGCGGCTCCGTATGCGGCTGGGGCTCACGTCGTTCAAACACGTGGGCCTCTTCCCCGAACAGGCCGCCAACTGGGAATTCATCTACGACAACTGCCTGCGGCTGCGCAGGGGGGACGCTGCGCCTCGGGTGCTCAATCTCTTCGCCTACACGGGCGGCGCGACCCTTGCGGCACGGGCTGCCGGTGCCGACGTGACGCACGTCGATTCCGTGAAACAGGTGGTGACGTGGGCCCGCGAAAACATGGAGGCGAGCGGCCTTGCGGGGGTGCGGTGGATCGTGGAGGATGCGATGCGTTTTGTGGAGCGGGAGGCGCGGCGCGGCAACGTGTACGACGGGATCATCCTCGATCCGCCGGCTTACGGACGCGGTGCCGACGGGGAGAAATGGGTGCTCGAGCAGGGAATCGGCCCGATGCTCGACCGCTGTGCACGGCTCCTCTCCCCCCGAGGGGCTTTTCTGGTGTTCAACCTCTATTCGATGGGGCTCTCCGCTTTGGTGGCCCGCACAGCCGTGCGGCAGGCTTTCGGCGTGCCGGGCGAAGAATCCTACGGGGAGCTCTGCTTCGGCGACCGCAGCGGCAAGCAGCTTCCTTTGGGTACCTACTACCGCTTCGTGCGGTAGTGCGGAGGGCTGTGACGTGTGAAATGGCGGGTCGGCTTTGTTGTCGGCCCGCCTGCCGTTTACAATACGGAGGGAAGGTAGTAGATGGCGATGCCGGCGCCCGCCGAGGCGACGATCAGCAGAATCGGATTGATCCTGCGCAGCGTGCCGGCGAAGACGGCGCCGAACAGCAGCCAGCTCCAGCCGTCGATAAAACTATTGTCGGCGGGATCGCGCGGGAAGATCAGGAGCAGGGCCGCCGCCGCGATCATGCCGATCACTACGGGACGCATGCCGTTCATGGCGCCCGCGACCAGCCGGTTCCCCTTGAGCCGCAGGAAAAAGCGCGTCACGAGCATCATGATCGTGAGTGCCGGCAGGCAGACGGCGAAGGTGGCGAGCAGCGCTCCGACGATGCCCAGGGCCGTTCCCCCCGCCTGGCTGCCGACGTGGTAGCCCACATAGGTTGCCGAGTTGATGGCGATGGGGCCGGGCGTGATCTGCGAGATGGCCACGATGTCGGCGAATTCCGAGCCTGTCATCCAGCCGTGCTGCACGACCACTTCGTTCTGGATGAGCGACAGCATGGCATAGCCGCCGCCGAATCCGAAGAATCCGATCTTGAGGTAGCTGAGGAAAAGTTGCCAGAGGATCATGGGCGCAGTTTACGGATGTTGGCGAGTTCCCACAGGATGCCGCCTGCGGCGCCCGCCAGGATGACGTAGATGGGGGAGAGGTCGAGCAGCCAGATGGCCAGCGCCGCGGCTGCGGCGACGAGCATCAGGGCCCGGTGCATTCCGCGTCCCAGCGAGAACACCGGAGCGAGGATCAGGGCGACCACGGCGGGGCGCATCCCCCGGAAAGCGGCGTCCACGACGGGATTGCGGCGGATGTCGGCGAAATAGACTGCGATCACAAGGATGATCGCGAACGAAGGGACCACCACGCCGAGCACCGAGGCCACGGCGCCGGCATAGCCCCTGATTTTGTAGCCGACGAAAACCGACGTGTTGAGCGAGATCGGCCCCGGCGCCGACTGGGCTACGGTGAGCAGGTCGAGGAATTCCTGCGCGGGAATCCACCCCTTGCGGTCGGTCACCTCGCGCTGGATCAGCGGGATCATGGCATAGCCGCCGCCGAAGGTGAAAACCCCGATTTTGAAGAACGACCAGAAGAGCTCCAGCAGCGGTCTCATCGCCTCGGTGCGTTATGTACCGAGACCATCACCGCGGCGGCGACGGCGGCCGTCTCGGTGCGGAGCCGCTGGGTGCCGAGGGTCACTTCCCGGAAGCCGTGCCGGAGTGCGAGGTCGATTTCTGCGGGGGTGAAATCCCCCTCGGGGCCGATGAGAACGAGCACTTCGCCACCCTGGGGAAGCAGGTCGGGCAGGTAGGTCTTGCCCTCCTGTGAGCGGGCTTCGTCGCAGTGGGCGATCAGCTTCAGTCCCGCGAAAGGCTCGCCGACCAACGCCTCGAACGGGGTCATCTCCTGCAGTCGGGGGTGGTAGGCCTTGAGCGATTGTTTGACGGCCGAGGTGATTACCTTCGTTTCGCGGTCGGCTTTGATCGTCCGGCGTTCGCTGCGGGCCGTCTCGAGGGGGACGATCGTGCCGATTCCTACCTCGGTGGCTTTTTCCAGGAACCACTCGAAGCGCTCGATCTGCTTGGTCGGGGCGACGGCGAGGGTCAGATCGTAAGGGAGTTTCCCGTATTCGCGTTCGACGGCGCAGACGCGGACCGTGCAGCGGCGCGGGTCGTCCTCCTCGATGCGGCAGGTGAAGAGGTTCCCCCGTCCGTCGGTGATGTGGAGCAGGTCGCCCCGGCCCAGCCGCAGCACCCGCACGCAGTGTTTCGACTCCTGTTCCTCCAGCGTGTAGTCGGGACCGGTTATGTCGGGGGCATAAAAGAGTTGCATTCCTAAAAATATATTATCTTTGCAAAGATAAACAAAAAACACCAAACCGAAAATGAGACGATATTCGCTCATCCTGTTATCCGTATCGATTGCGTGTATGACGGCCTATTCCTGCAAATCCGAAAAGAAAGAGCGTCCCAATCCCTTCTTTGAAGCGTGGACGACCCCCTATGGCGTGCCTCCGTTCGACCGGATTGCCGCCGAGCACTACCTGCCCGCTTTCGAGCGGGCGATGGCCGTACAGGAGGCCGAGATCGACGCCATCGTTTCCGACAGGGACGAACCCGGCTTCCGGAACGTTATCGAGGCCTACGACGCTTCGGGGCAGATGCTTTCGGACGTCAGCAACGTCTTTTTCATGGTCGCCAGCGCACAACTCGACGACGACCTGGCCGCCGTCCGCGAGCAGGTCATGCCCCTCCTGGCCGCGCACCGGGATAAAATCCTGCTCAACGAGGAGCTGTTCGGCAAAATCCGCAGCGTTTACGACCGCCGCGGCAGCCTGGAACTCGACCCGGTACAGATGCGCCTGCTGGAAAAAACCTACCGTCGATTCGTGCGTGCCGGGGCGCTGCTCGACTCCGACGGGAAGGAGCGGCTGCGTGAAATCAACGAGGAGCTTTCGCGGCTGGGAGTCCGATTCGCCGACAACCTGCTGGCCGAGAACCGCGGCTTTACGCTCGAGCTGTCGGCCGGGGATTTGGACGGCCTGCCTTCGGGCGTGCGGGACGCGGCACGCGAGAAAGCCTCCGAAGCCGGACACAAGGACAAGTACTTTTTCACGCTCGACAAACCGAGCCTGATCCCCTTCCTGACCTATTCCAAACGGCGCGACCTGCGCGAGGAGCTTTATAAGGCCTACCTCAGCCGGGGCGACAACGGCAATGCGCACGACAACAACGATGTAATCAACGCGATGATCCGGCTCCGCACCGAGAAAGCGAATCTGCTCGGATACGACTCCTATGCCGCCTATGTGACGGCCGACCAGATGGCCGGGACGCCCGAAGCGGTTTACCGCCTGCTGGACGAGGTGTGGGAACCTGCGCTCGACCGCGCACGCGAAGAGTTGAAGCAGATGGACGAACTGTTGCAGAAAGACGAGCCCGGGGCGGAGTTCGCTTCGTGGGACTGGTGGTATTACGCCGAGAAGGTGCGTAAGCAGAACTATGCCCTCGACGAAGAGATGCTCAGGCCCTATTTTTCGCTCGAGAACGTGCGGGGCGGCATTTTCTTCCTCGCCAACCGGCTCTATGGCATTACGTTCCGTCCCATCGTGGTGCCCCTTTACAACCCGGAGTGCGAGGCCTACGAGGTGCTCGACGCCGACGAAACGCATCTGGGCGTGCTCTACTTCGATTTCTTCCCCCGCCAGGGCAAGGGCGGCGGCGCCTGGTGCGGCTATTTCCGCGAACAGCGCTACCGGGACGGTGAGCGTGAAGCACCCGTGGTAGGCATCGTCGCCAATTTCACCCGCCCGACCGCCACGGCCCCTGCGCTGCTGAGTCTCGACGAGACCGAGACCCTCTTCCACGAGTTCGGCCATGCGCTCCACTTCCTGTTCCACGACGTGAAATACCGGGGTCTCTCGGAGGTGGAGGGCGATTTCGTGGAGCTTCCCTCGCAGATCATGGAGAACTGGGCGACCGAACCGCAGGTTTTGGCAGAGTATGCCGTGCATTACCGCACGAAGGAGGTGATTCCCGAGCAGCTGGTTCGCAAAATCCGCAACAGCGCCCTGTTCAACCAGGGATTCGCGACTACCGAGCTGGTGGCGGCGGCCCTTTCGGATATGGACATCCACTCGATCCGCCGTTACGAGCCGTTCAACCCCGAAGCTTTCGAGGACAACGCACTGCGCCTGCAACGCGGGCTGATCCCCCAAATCGAGCCGCGCTATCGTTATCCCTATTTCAGCCATATTTTCGATGGCGACTACTCCGCGGGCTACTATTTCTACCTCTGGGCCGGGGTGCTCGACAAGGATGCGTTCGAGGCTTTCCGCCAAAGCGGTGACCTGTTCAACCGGCGGATCGCCCGTGATTTCCGTTACAAGCTGCTCGCACGCGGCGGCGAGGCCGACGGCATGACCCTCTACCGCGATTTCCGGGGTGCCGACCCCGACAAAACGCCCCTGCTCCGCTCGCGCGGACTGTGGACGGAGCCCGAGCCGCAGCCGGAAGCCGATTCGCTGCGGCGCGCGACCGATGCGGCGGAGCGCTCTGCCGACGTACGCCCGGTCGTACGCTTGCGTAACGGGCCCGACGGCGTAAAAACCACCCGGCCGCGGCATAATAAATGACGAACCTAAAACGCTATACGATGAAAAAAACGTGTTTGTTTATGACTTTATCCCTTTTGACGGCCGCTGCCGCCGCCGGCACCCTGCCGACGCCCGCACTGCCCGAGGTCGATACCACGAATCCCCTGCTGGGTGAATGGAACACCCCGCACGAAACCCCGCCTTTCGACCGGATCCGCCTCACGGATTACGAGCCGGCGTTCGATGCCGCCATCGCGGTGTCGCGTGCCGAGATCGATGCGATCGTGAACAATCCCGATGCGCCGACCTTCGAGAATACCATCGTGGCGCTCGAGCGACAGGGCTACCTGCTGGGGCGTATCAGCGGCATCTTTTTCAACATGCTCGGAGCCGAAACCTCGGACGAGCTGCAGGAGATCGCCGTGCGGGTGCAACCCCGGCTGACGGAGCTCGAAAACGACATATCGCTCGATCCGGCGCTTTTCGCGCGGGTGAAAGCCGTCTATGACAATCCGGGCGACGGACTCTCGCAGGAGGACCGCAAGCTGCTGGAAGAGACTTACCGGAGTTTCACCCGCAACGGCGCCTCCCTTTCGGATGCCGACAAGGAGCTGTACCGCCGCTATACCACCGAGCTTTCGGACCTGACGCTCCGGTTCCAGAAGAATGTTTTGGCGGCGACCAACGCCTTTGCGCTCAACATCACCGACCCGGCACGCGTGGCCGAGCTTCCCGATTTTGTCCGCGAAGGGCTGGCCGAGGAGGCCCGCTCGCGCGGCGAGCAGGGGTGGACGGTGACGTTGCAGGCGCCGAGCTACGTGCCTTTCCTGACCTATTCGAGCCAGCGCGACCTCAAGGAGCAGCTTTGGAAAGCCTCCAACACGCGGGCCCTGGGCGGGGAGTACGACAACACCGCAATCCTCAAGCAGATCGCCAACCTCCGTCTGAAGATCGCCAACCTGCTCGGATACGAATGTTATGCGGACTATGTGCTCGAGAAGCAGATGGCCGAAAAGACGGAGACGGTCAATGCTTTCCTCGCGGAGCTGCTCGAAAAGACCAAGACCTGGGCCGACCGGGATTACGCGACCGTCGCGGACTATGCCCGCAGCCTCGGGTTCGAGGGGACGCTCATGCCCTGGGACTGGGCCTATTACAGCGAGAAATACAAGGACGAGAAATACGCCATGAGCGACGAGGTGGTCAAGCCCTACTTCAAACTCGAGAATGTCAAGAAAGGGGTCTTCATGCTCGCCGACAAACTCTATGGCCTCCATTTCACCGAGAATCGGGATATTCCGGTCTATCACCCCGACGTGACGGCTTACGAGGTGACCGACGAGCAGGGCGATTTCGTGGCGGTGCTCTACCTCGACTTCTTCCCCCGCGCCTCCAAAACCGCAGGGGCCTGGATGACCGAATTCCGGGGTACGCGCATGGTCGATGGCCGGGAGACCCGTCCGTTGGTGTCGCTGGTGATGAACTTCACCAAGCCGACGGAGACGACCCCTTCGCTGCTTACTTTCGACGAGGTGGAGACTTTCCTCCACGAGTTCGGACACTCGCTCCACGGGATGCTGGCTAAAGGTACGTATGAATCGCTGAACGGCACCAGCGTCTATCGCGACTTCGTGGAGCTGCCCTCGCAGATCATGGAAAATTGGGCGACCGAAAAGGAGTTCCTCGACCTGTGGGCCGTGCATTACAAGACCGGCGAGCCGATCCCGGCCGAGATCGTGGAACGGATCGTCGCGGCGCAGAACTACCTGGCGGCCTATGCCAACGTGCGGCAGTTGTCGTTCGGCATGACCGACATGGCCTGGCATACGCTTCGTCAGCCCTACGAGGGCGACGTGGTGGCGTTCGAGCAGGCTTCGATGGCTCCCGCGCAGGTGCTTCCCGTGGTCGATGGCACGGCGATGGCGCCCTCGTTCGGCCACATTTTCTCGGGCGGCTATGCGGCCGGGTATTACGGGTACAAATGGTCGGAAGTGCTCGAGGCCGACGCCTTCTCGCTCTTCAAGGAGAAGGGGATTTTCAACCGCGAGGTTTCCATGGCGTTCCGCGACAAGGTGCTGCGCAAGGGCGGCACGGAGCATCCGATGAAGCTGTATGTCGATTTCCGGGGACACAAGCCCGAAACCCGGGCACTGATCGACAAGATGCAGTTGGGTAAGTAGTAATAACCTGATCTGCTTCCGGTTGAGGTGTCCTGTGCGATTCAAGACCTGACCGGATGGCAACGCGAAGCCTCCCGCAAGCGGATTGCGGGAGGCTTTTTTTTGCGTCGTCCGAATGGAACGGTTTCCGTTGCGATTCGGTAAGGGATGCGCAAAGGCGTCGATCGGTGCATACCGGGCGGAATCCCCGTTGGCGAGGAAAGCGAAACCCGTCCGCTGATTAGGCGGACGGGTTGGATGGTACGGGGGATTAAGGCCGGACCGGGAGAAGCGGTTGCCGCGCCGGAAATGCGGCGGCGGGAAGGTCAGTGCTTGACCGTCCCGATCGCTTCCGGAACGTGCTTGTACTTGAATACGACGGCGAACACGACGGCCACCAGCAGGGCATAGGCGGCGAAGATCAGCCAGGTGGCCTGCCAGTCGCCGAGCAGGAACGAGGCGGGGCCTTCGGGGGTCATGACCTCTGTCCATTTGCAGAAATGGTTGACTACGGCGCCTGCGGCCAATGTGCCTACCGTTGCGCCGATGCCGTTGGTCATCAGCATGAAAAGGCCCTGCGCCGCACCCTGGATGGAGCTGTCGGTCTCTTTTTCGACGAACAGCGCACCCGAGACGTTGAAGAAGTCGAACGCAACGCCGTAAACGAGCATCGAGAGCACGAACATCCACAGTCCGCCGCCGGGGTTGCCGATTCCGAAGAAGCCGAAGCGCAGCACCCAGGCCAGCATGGCGATCAGCATGACGCGTTTGATGCCGAAGCGCTTGAGGAAGAATGGGATGAGCAGGATGCAGAGGGCCTCCGAGATCTGCGAAAGCGACGTGAGCGCCGTTGCGTTGTTCGCGCCGACGGTCGTGGCGAACTCGGGGTTGCCCTTGAAGCTGGTGATGAACGGCGTGGCGAAACCGTTGGTGATCTGAAGCGAGACGCCCAGCAGCATGGAGAAGATGAAGAAAAGCGCCATCTTGCGCTGCTTGAACAGGGCGAAGGCGTTCAGGCCGAACAGCTCCGAGAGGCTGCGTTTCCCGACGGTTTTGGATACGGGGCAGTTGGGCAGGGTCATGCAGTAGAAGGCGAGCAGCAGCCCCAGAATGCCGCAGACGAGCAGTTGCATGGCGGTGTACTGGAAGCGGTCGGGTGCGTCGGCGCTGAAGCCCAGCCAGCCCCCGGGGGTGATGTAGGCGAAGTTCACGAACCACATGGCGGCGATGAAGCCGACCGTTCCCCAGACGCGGATGGGAGGGAAATCCCTGATCGTGTCGTATCCGTTGCGGGTGAGGATCGAGAAGGCCACCGTGTTCGAGAGGGCGATCGTCGGCATGTAGAACGCCACGCTCAGGGTGTAGAGCGTGAAGAACGGGGCGAAGCTGAGCCCTTCGGGGTGACTGTATCCGTAAAACCACGCCCACAGCATGAAGAGCCCCGCCAGCGCATGGCTCAGGCCGAGCAGTTTTTCAGCGGGGATGTACTTGTCGGCGATGATGCCCAGGATGGCCGGCATGAAGATCGAGACGACGCCCTGGATCGAGTAGAACCAGGCGATGTGGTCGCCCAGTCCCGCCGCGCCGAGGTAGTTGCCGATGCAGGTGAGGTAGGAGCCCCACACGGCGAACTGCAGGAAGTTCATGACGGTTAGTCGGAGTTTGATGTGCATGGTATGACGTTTTAGAATTCGTTTCCGCGTCGGTTGTATTTCAACAAAAGTATAAATTTTTTTGCGATTATTCTTTGGAGAAGAAAAATTATGTACTACTTTTGCATCACCGATCCGGCCATTGAGCTATGGTGTAATGGCAACACAACAGATTCTGGTCCTGTTATTCCAGGTTCGAGTCCTGGTAGCTCAACAAGAGACGTCCGCAACTGCTTGCGGACGCCTCTCTTTTTCGGCCCCGACCGTCGCGGCCGTTTCGGATTCTCCGGGTTTCGTGCGCGCGGTGCGCGCGGATACTGGATGACGGAAAATCCCCGGCTACTATCGGCCGGGGATTTTTGTTATGTCGGGTCAGGATGCTTAGTCCCACTCGTTTACGACCCGTATGGGTCCGCTCCAGGAGCCCGAAATCATGTGGGCCGGACGGGCGTCGTCGTACATTTCAAAGTCGAGCGTCCAGATGTCGCCCTCCTTGCCGATGGTCAGGCTGCCCGTTTTTATGGGAGCCGCTTTGCCGTAGGAGCCGCCGGCGTTGGCCCAGATGTACCAGGTTCCCGCGAGGTAGGTGTTGATGAATCCGGGAACCATCGTGTTTTCCTTTGCCACGCTGCTCAGTTCATAGCTGCCTGTGGGAATGCCTTCGGGCAGGAATCCCACGTCGGGCATGTTGAAGTCGAAGATCATGCCGTCGATATTGTCGATGCTCTCGTCTTTCACATAGATGGTCCAGTTGTTCATTCCGTTGTTGTACCAGGTGCCGGAGTAAACCATCCTGCCGCTTTCGATGTGAGAGAGATCGACCACGCGATCCTCCTCGAGCTGGCTGAGCACGGGCTGCTCGGTGCCGTCCGTGAGGGTGAGGGTGCCCGAGTAGTTTCCTTTGATCATTTTGCCTTCGGGGGTTGTCAGATCGAAGGCCAGCGTATATTGGCTGCCCGACTTTTCGACCGTGACGGTGCCGGCGGTGGCGAATCCGTACGTATCGGTATTGCCGATGACCCGGCAGTAGGTGCCGACGGGGAGGTATTCCCAACCGGCTTTATTGTATTCCTCGCCGGGCGTGAGCGTATATTGGCTTCGGTCGGCATTGATGGTGTAGGTGCCGGGTTTGAGCACGTCGGCGCTGAACTTCTCGCTGCCCTCGGAGAGAAATTCGACGCTCATAAAGACGTCCGCCGAAGTGAAGCCGATGTCGATAAGGCTCGTGCCGTTTTTGTAGTAATCCCCGAAGTAGGTTCCTTCGGCGAGGTAGAACGAGGCATCGACGTTTGAAGTGATCTTGGGCAGATGGTGGGGAGATTCGTCGCTCACCCGGACTTTGCCGATGTACCGGTATTGATAGGGGTTGCCCTGTCCGTCGGTCAGATCGGCGGTGATGGTGAAGGTGTCGCCCTCGGCCGCGACCGTGATCGTTCCGCCCGTGAAGGTGACGATGGTTTCGTTGGGATAGGTGCGGCTGAACGTATATTCCGGTTCAAAGGTTCCTGCGCTGCGGTCGGTGTTCGCCGTAAAGCTGCCGTTAGGCAGGATGATGTTGTCGTAATCCTGCGGTATTTCCGATGTCCACAGTCCGAAATAGACGTTCGACCACCGATCGTAATCGTCCAGTGCGGTGGCGAACTTGAGGATGTAATTGGCCGCACCGGCGGTGTCGCCCATGTAAAAAGCTTCGATGGAGTTTAGTTGGGTGTAGGGATCGGGTTCGGGATCATCTCCCTTTTTGGCGGTGGTCATTGCGAGCTGCGTGACCGGGCTGTAAAGATCGCCGTTGCGGGCTGCGGCGAGGATGAGGTAGGCGGTTTCGGGGTTGAGACCGTCAGCGGTTAGTGTTACGCTTTGGTTGGGTGCGAACTCCCCCCCCCTTGCAAAATTTCCTGGGCGGTAAGCATGGTCTTGCCTGCCTCGATAACGGTGTAGGCGCACTTCTGGGCATCGGTCGAAGTGGCCGTGAAGGTCAGCGTGGTGGTACCGGGCGTTCCGGCTGCGAGCTCCACGGATGGGGTGCGCGGTTGTTCGGGCGGCGTTTCCTCGTTGTCGCTGCATGCTGTCCACAGCAATGCAGCGGCTGCGGCTGTCACCATTAGGGCGCAGGCACGTTTGGGTTGGATGGTTTTAAACATTTTGATGTAAGTTGCGTCCGCAGCCCGGTGCGGACAGTCAGGGGTTGATAGTCAGGGAGGCTGCCCCGCCGTAAAGCGGGCATCGATACATGGAAACGATGCGGCAAGAGGTACGCCGGCGACGCTTCTCTGTATCCGATACGGTAGGACAGTTCTTCAAATGTAGCCATTATTCGATGAATCGCAAAGATTTTCGGCGGATTTTTCATCGGTTCGGTCGGACAGACGGTTTGTCAAGGGAGTCGGGCCGGCCGACAGCCTACGGCGGAGCCCGGTTCATCCGCCTTGTCGAGGGGAATAAAAACAGGCATCGCGGTTGGCGATGCCTGTCGGATATTTCGTATGGTCGGCTGGCAATCTGCTTTGCAACACCACGCACGATCGGTTTTCGGACGGATCACAGCTCCCAGTCCGACGGATCGGCGACGCTTTTCGGAGCTGTCGGCACGTTTACGAAAAACGTCAGTCCCGTGCGCGCCTCGATTTCGGACACCGTGCAGGCGCAGGTCGCAGGGGTTTGGCCGCTGTCGGTATTGTGCTCGTACCAGAAACCGATGCATTTCAGCTCTGCGGCGGTGCAGTCGGCGACGGCCTTGCCCGTCGCGCCGCTGCGCGTGCGAAGCAGTACCTTATAATATTGCGTCGGCACCGGGCACACCTGTCCGCTCTTGTCCGTCGCGGTGGTCTCGCTGCCGTCGAAATGGCAGCCCGTGACCACGTAGAGCGTGTCGGAGCAGATCCACTTGGTGCGAACGTTCCCCTCGAGCGCCGCCCAGATCGGACTGTTGAACGAGGCGATCTGCGGCGTCATGTTGGAGTAGTAATAGACCTGCTTGTTGGCCAGGCTGCTGACCTTACGGTCGGCATTGGGCAGTTGGTGCCCCCGGTTGTAGGTCGTGGCGAACGTGCCGCCCATCTGGTCCTCCGACGGCAGGTCGGGGTCCTTGGTAAAGGAGCTCGAACCGGCCGATCCCGACGTGTAGTAACCGTGCATCGGATAGGCGACCCAAAGAGCTGCTTTCTTCGCCCGGTCGTATCCCATCGCGTAGTTGCGCGGGGCATACCCGTCGATGGTCGGTACGTCGGTAATGAGTCGGACCAGCTCGGTGAGCGATCCGCCCGATGCGGCCGGAAGCTCCGCCCAACTGCGGTCGAGCGCTGCGTTTCCCGTGGCAGGGCCCGGCGGAGGCGGGTTGTCCCCGCCTCCGCCACCCGGCGTTCAGTTGATGCCCAGCTCGGTGACGTAAATCGCCTTTTTCCCCGAGGTGGAACCCCGGTCGATCAGGATGACGATTTCGCCCTTGAGCGGCGATGCGGCCTCGAACGTATATTTTGTTACTGCCGAGGTCAGCGTGACGCTTTCGTTGCCGTTATAAATCAGCGGCGTTCCGCCGACGGTTACGGTGAGCGACGCTGTTGTCGCATTGGTGTCTCTGACGCTGATGGACACGCTCGCGATTCCCTCCGTGTAAGCCGACGTGGAGAAGGTAATCGTCTTGGGCGCATTGCTGCCCGAACCGATATGGAGGCCGTTGTTCGATTCATAGGCCACATAGCCGCTGCCGGCAGCCCAAGTGTAGGCCGCAGTCCAGGCGTAGCCGCCGAGCGTCCCGGTGCCTCCCGTCTTGTCCGTGCCTAAGACTGCAGTAGTCGAGCCCAGGAAGGAGTAATTCCATGCCGGACCGGGGGTGATGCCCGACGATTCGCCGGTAGTCACGTCCACGGTCGCCTCGTCCGAATCGTCGTAAGTGGCGCCGTTGTCGCCGAGCGCCATGACCGATACGATATACGCTGTTGTAGGCTCCAATCCCGTGATGATGACCGAGGTGGCTTCGACGGTGCCGCCGTCCACCGTGGTCGTGGGGGCGGAAGCGGCTGCGATGCGCCACGCATAGCCGGTCGCATGCTCCACGGCCGTCCAGCTTACGTCCACTTTGGTGCCGTCGGCCGTTGCCGTGAGGTCGGTGACTGCGGGCAGTTTTTGTACCGGGGCGTATTGCGTAACGGGAATCTCCACTGTATTGCCTCCCGCAACCGAAAGGGTGATGGTCGATGTGCGCAGGGCGCCCGTGTTCTCCTCCGCCATATATTCGACCGTATTGGCCGTGGAGGACTTCTCCGCTGTCAGCCAGGTATCCGCAGCCGGAACGCTGACGGTTACGTCGGCATCCGTCGCATTGCGGATCGAGTAGGTAAACGAACCGACTTCCGTGTCGATGGCGCTGATCTCGATCTTCAGGTCGGCCGGGACGGAAATCTTGGGCGTGACGGAGGGGTCGTAGGTCAGTTTGACCGACTGGATATAGACGGTCGTATTGCTCGTGTTGCTGGGGTAGGGCTGAATCTTGATCTTCGAGAGGTTGAAATCATAGAGATTCTCGAAGACGAGTTCCCCGCCGTTTGTGGCGGTCGGAACGGCTTTGGAAGCGATTTCAGCCTCCGTATCGGGATCCAGCAGCCGGATGGTGCCGTTGGCTGAACCCTGACAGAAAATGTTGAGCTGCGTGATCGTTCCCGCAATTTCGGGGCTTACGATGTAGCTGCGGTTGGCCACAGTACCGGGCTGATAGCGGGTCTGAATCCAGTCTTTCGTCGCGGCGGTGGTGGAGTACATGTAGTGGTAAACAGACCATCCGCTCGTCGTCTCGGTCACGGAGGTGGTGTAGCCGGAGGACGGTTTCGGAAGGTCGGAGTTGAGCAGGGTTTCGGTCAGTTCGCCCGGCACTTCGTTCGGCGTGACCACGCAATTCTTGGCGTTGAGCTTGACGCCTGCCGTGTTGAGCTGCGTATTGACGAACGCGAGTTCGGAGGCGAGCGTAACGGTTTTGACGACGGTGTTCTTCGAGGTCTTGACCGTAAAGATCATCTGGTCGCCCGCTTCGAGCTTCACGGGAGCCGTGACGGCCCACATGACCAGCTCCCCGAGTTTGGGCTGCTCGGCAAAGGCGACTTTCACGTTGTTGAGCGACTGTCCCTGGTAGAAGGGATTGACCGTCGCATCGACCGTCGCTCCGGTGTTGTCCACGAAATAGCCCGTGCCGGGGTTGAAATAGAACCGGCCGGTGAGCCCCTTCTCGGCATTGCCCTGGCCGGGATTGACGGTGAGCGTCACCGACTCGACGGTCTCATCGGCCGTGAGGGCCGGATTGTCGAGCGTGAACGTGTACTGGGTAATGGCCATCGGACGCCCGAAGCGGAAGTCCGAAACCACCTTATAGCCTGCGGTGATGTCGTCCGCGGTCACCTCGACGCTCATGTCCTGGGCGATGAGGATGTCCGCCGCCGGGTCGAAAGTGGTCAGCGTGGCGTTCTGCACGTTGGGAAGGGCCATCTGCAGCGAAGTGACTTTCTTGGTCGCATCGTCCTTTGCTTTGACACCCAGCACAGCGGAGGCGGGGACGGCCCCCTGCAGGTTGATCGTCGCGGGTGCCGTCAGAGAGAAGTAGGCTTTGAAAGAGGCTTTCCCGTCCGTAAGCTCAGCGGTCGATTGGCGTGCTGCCATGTCCACATAGAGCTGCATCTGGTCGCCGGCGGTCCAGACAATGTTGCCGATTGCGGGATCGTAGGCGGTACGGGAAGTTGCGGCGGCGGCATTGAAGTCGTCGGGAACGATGTTGAACATAAAATTGTCGGCCGAAGGTTCCGCCATGACGGGTTCGTCCTTCGAGCAGCCGGCCAGTCCGATCGTGGCCGCTGCGGCCATGCAGAGGAGATATTGGATACGTTTCATGGCTGTCCGGTTTAGTCCAGTTCTCCCAGGTTGTTGTCGCCGGTACCGGCCCATGAAGAGTCGCCTGCCTGCGAATAGTCGAGCACGCCGTTTTCGGGGCTGACGGCAAAACCCTGTTCCACCGTTACCTCGAATACCTCGATCTCAGGGGCGGAATACGGGATTTCCCCCCCCCTTGGTTTGAAGTTGTAAATTTTTCTCATAACGAAATGTATTGGTTTATTGTGGTGCTTCACGGTATATGTGGACAAATATAGCAATATTTATGCAGTTGTCCGATTATTCGCCGATTAAATCGCTGTGAATTTCACCGTTCGAGATTTAGCCGTGCGCAAAATCGCGCCATAAAGGCACTCGCGGATGCTTTTCGCCTCAGCGGAACGAAGGTGCGGCGAAACGGAATATGCGGCGGACGCGAGGCATCCGGTGCCTGTGAAAAAGCGCCCCTCCGGGCAAGGGAGTCGCCGGAGGGCTGCAACGTCAGAACATGTTGTCGTACATGCTCTGGCTCTTGTCGTATTTCAGGTCTTGGAGCGAGGCGGCCTTCACGCCGATGTTGAAGCTCCAGCTTTTCTGGTAGCCGAACGGAATCCAGCTGAACGACATCTGCCAGCAATGGAGGTCGCGGTTGATGGAGATGGACGAAAGACCGAACTTCCGGGTTTTGAAGTCGTAGTTGCAGGAGGCATTGATACCCACTTTGGGGAGGATGGTCACGCTGCCGTTGACCATGATCGCCTGCCGCAGCTCCTTGCGGTAGCCGGTGGTGCCGTTGTTGTAGGGGGAGGCCGTGTAGCTGAGCGTGTAGTTGAAGCTCACGTTCCACGGCAGCGAGAAGTCGTAGTAGGCCTGGGCCATGTACTGTCGCCGCAGCACGGGATCCATCTGGGCATAGGGGTCGTAAAACGGATTGACGTACATTTCGGGCGGCATGCTGGTAAGGTCGTTGATCGCAGGCTGCGAGCGGTCCTGCCGCGACTTGAAGGTGTAGCCGAACGAGGTGCTCAGGTTGGTTATGCGGCCGGGAAGCCCCCGTCGCCACATGAGCTTGTTGTAGCGCACGCCCTGCGGAGAGACTTCATAGGGGTCGAGCGTCATGTTGACGTTGATGCCGAAGTTGGTGAAAAGGGTGGTGCGGAACGAAACCGGAATGTTCGACACGCGCATCGAGTCGGCCAGAAAGTTGTAGGATATGGCGCCGATGCGCAGCTCGTCGATCAGCTTGATTTTCCGCACGCCCGAGGTGTCGCGCTTACTCAGCACCTTCATTTCGAGCGTCTGCGAAAGGGTGAAATTGAGCGACATCGAGCGTCCCGCGGGGGAGTAGCCGTCATAGGGCGAGTAGGTCGTGGTGCCGCCGTTGGCATTGGTCTGGACGGTTTTCAGGAAGCCGTATTTGAGGTTCGAGAAGTCGGGCGCAAAAGAGAAGCTCAGCTGCGGGGAGAGCGTATGGCGGATCGCCTGAATCTTGCGCGTCTTTTTCTTCGACTGGTACATGCCGTAGATGGTCGTATTGGCCGCCAGGCTGACGTTGTAGTTATAGACCCGGTAGAATCCGAAGTCGGGCTCCCGGCTGACCTGCGCATTGGTCACGGGGTCCCACTCCTTTTCCACGCGGCGGAAGAACCACTGTTCGTTGTAGTTGAAGGTGGGGCTGAGGTTGATGTAGTTGAACAGGTTGAACGACGCCGACACGGGAATCGAGTGCGAAACGCTCGTTTTCATGTTCTTCAGGGTCTCCTTGCTGAAGATGTCCGACTCCTTGGCGTTGATCTTGTTGTCGAGCCGGCCGGTGTAGCTGAACGATATTTTTTCGTACCAGCGGGGCTTGCCGACCCCTTCGCTCCGCTTGAAGGGGTAGATGCGCGACACGTTGAAGACCACGTTGGGCAGGGTCATGCCGATGGTCGAGTTCTGGGAGTTCTGCGAGATGTTCATGCTCGCCGAGAGCGAGAAGGGGGTGCCGGCCCAGTTCTTCGAGTAAGAGATCGAGGAGTTGGTCTGGGTCGAGAGCATGTCGTTGTAGTTGGTCGCCGAGTATTTGCTGTATCCGCTGGTCATGAAATTGACGCTGGCCGAGAAGGTCGAACCGGGGTTGGCCTTGGGGTCCTGCTGGTGCGTCCACTGGATCGCGAAGTTGCTCTGCTTGAGGTAGTCGGGTTCCCCTTTTTCGCCGGTCTTGACGTTGGAATACTGGGCGAAAAGCGTGCCCTGGTACTTGTAGCGTTTGATGTAGTACGAGCGGGCATTGGCTTCCCACGACCCCAGCGTATAGATGCCGCCCCGCAGGGCGAGATCCATGTGTTCGCTCAGGGCGAAATAGTAGCCCAGGTCGCGCAGGAAGAAACCCTTGACCGACTCTTCGCCGAAGGTGGGCATGAGCAGACCCGATTTGGGACCGGAACTGATGGGGAAGAACCCTTCGGGGATGGCCAGGAAATAGAGCGGCACATCCTCGAGCACCAGGTAGGCGGGGCCCGTGACCACCTTCTTGCCGGGAATCACTTTGGCTTTGGTCATGGAGAGGTAGAAGTGGGGGTGGTCGGTTTCGTCGCAGGTGGTGTATTTGCCGTGCTGGATGTTTATGGTGTTGTCGGGCATCTTCTTTACGCTGCCGCCGATGAGCCATCCGTCGCCCTCCTGCGTGGCCACACCCTTGATCTTGGCCTTCTTGGAGGCGATGTTGTAGGTGATGGTGTCCATGGTGTAGGAGGCCGAACCCTCCGTAAATACCGGGTGGGTCGCGACGGCCTTCCCATCGACCGAGTCGGGTTTGCCGTAGGCGTAAATCTCCTTGGTGTCCATGTTGATGCGCATGAAGTCCGCCTTGAGGTTCATGTCCTGGAAAGTCACGTCCCCTTCGTTGTAGAGGTAAACCGTCTTGTTGCGCAGGTCGTAAACGAGGGAGTCGGTGGTTTTGCTCGTGACCACGTCGTCGAGAAAGGCGCCGCCCCCGCCCGTGGTGTCCTGTTGTGCCGGCGGCTGGGTGCGGGCCTCCACCAGCGAATCGACCGCCGCCCGGAACAGCGAGTCGCGGCTCTCGGCGGGCAGGCTGTCGATGTAGGCCTGCCGCTCGGCGGCTTCGCGGGCTGCGCGGGCCTGTTCCCGTCGCTCGCGGCGCGAAAGCGGGCGGGCGGATTCCCCTCCGTCGGGCGTGGAATCGGGCCTCTCCGCCGCGCTTGCGGCAGGCCCGGGAACCTGGGGCGCCGAGAGGCCCCAAACCGCGGGCGCGAAGACGAGCAGCGTAAGGGCCAGTAGGAGATATTTTGCCTTCAGTTTATCCAAAATCCCAATATTTTTTCGTACCTTTGCCGACACGTCGGCAAAAACGACGGAAAGTGTCCCGGAAGGCCCTGCAGGGGCTTTTTTACATCCGGCAAATATAGATAAAAAATCGCATACAAACGCAGTTTGCAACCACTTTTGACGATGCGGACGCTACTTTTCGCAACCCTTGTCCTGGCGGCCTCGATATGCTTTCCAAACGGCGCTGCGGGGGATAATATTGCCCGCGGCGTGAAGGTCGTGGTGATCGACGCCGGGCACGGCGGCCCGAAGTTTCCGGGAGCGCATTACCGGGGCGTTTACGAGAAGGATCTCAACCTGAAAGTCGCCCTCCGCCTGGGGCGTCTGATCGAGGACAATCTGCCCGGCATCAAGGTGGTCTATACGCGCAAGACCGATAAGCAGTTTTCGGACAACCTGAGCCTCGATCTGCAGGCCCGCGCAGACATCGCCAACAAGGCCGGCGGCGACCTCTTCATCTCGATCCACACGAACGCCGCGCGATCGGCCTCGGCCAAAGGGGTCGAGACGCTCATCATGGGCGAGAGTACGACCGAGACGCGCCGTAACGAGGATGTGCTTTACGCTTACAACAAGGAGGAGCTGATCGACATGGCCGACGCCAAGACCGCTGCCATCGTGCGGGCTTACATCCAGAACCTGCAATTCACCTACGGCGAATACAGCGAGGCGATGGCCCGCCTGGTGCAGAAGAATTACGGCAAGTTCTCGCGGCAGGACCGGGGGGTGAAGCGGCAACTGCTCAAGGTGCTCTACACCACGGATATGCCCAGCGTGCTGACCGAGATCGGGTTTCTGTCCAATCCGCAGGAGTTCGCCTACATGACCTCCGAAAAGGGGCTGAACGAAATCGCCCGCGCGCTGTTCGGCGCCGTGAAGGACTATGTGGCCTATGTGGACGGCCTGCTGTTGCGCGAGGAGACCGCTCCGCGCGAGGATGCGGCTGCGGCTGACGCGGCTGTCCCTTCGGACGGCGCGGCGGAGGCGGTGCAGGACGGGAAGTCCGAACGGGGTTACACCGTGCAGCTTATCGCCAGCGTGAAATCCGTGCCGCTGCGCGACGCCCAGTTCAAAAGTTACCGCGGCAAGGTCGAGCAGTTCCTCTCCGACGGGAAGTTCCGCTACAAATACTGCGTGGGGCGTTATGCCGACAAATCGGAGGCCCAGCGCAAGCTGAAGGAGGTGCGCCGGGAGTTCAGGGACGCATTCGTGGTGCGCTACGACGGCAAGCGAATTGTTAATTAGGAAAACGACGATATGAGAAGAGAGGTTAAAATCGGCATCTTCGCCGTGGGTATGATTGCGTGCCTGTGGGCGGGCATCCGCTTTCTGAGCGGCATCGACATCTTCAGCCGCAATACGGATTACTATGCTGCCTACGACCAGATCAACGGCGTGCAGCCCGCATCGCCCATCATGATCCGGGGCGTGAAGGTCGGCACGGTGACCGGCATTTCATTCGACCCGGCCGTGAGCGACAACGTGGTGCTGCGCTTTTCGATCAAGCGGCAGTACCGCATCCCGGTGAACTCCGAGGCCAAGATTTTCAGCAACGGCATCATGGGTTCCAAGGCCATCGAGATCCTCCTGGGCGATGCGGACCGCTTTCTGGTGAAGGGCGACACGCTGCGCACCAGCCGCGACCGCGACCTGATGGACGTGGCGGGTTCCGAGCTGGAGTTCTTCAAGCAGAAGGTCTCGACCGTCGTGGCGGACCTGTCGCAGACGCTGGGCGCCATCAACGGCCTGATCGAGACCAATGCCGCCAGCGTGCGGGGTACGCTGGCGCATCTGAACTCCATTTCGGGCAGCGTGGACGGCCTGCTTGCTGCCGAGCGGGACAACCTGCAATTGGCACTGCGCAGCCTGACCGCCTTTTCGGATATGCTGGGCAGCAATACCGGCCGCATGGACAGCGTCATCCGCAATGTGAACGACTTTACGGGCCGGCTCGCCGACAGCGACCTGACCGGAGAGCTCGAGCGCACCCTGGCGGAGCTCAATGCCACCATCGAGCGCATCAACGCGGGAGACGGAACGCTGGGCCGGCTGGTGAACGATCCGCAGCTATACGAATCGCTCGACAGGGCGACCGGAGACCTTTCGGCCCTGCTGGTCGATCTGCGCGAGAATCCCCGCCGTTACGTCCATTTCTCGCTGATCGGCGGCGGTGAGCGCAAGGCCCGCAAGGAGCGTGAACGGCTGGAAGCCCGCAAGGCCGAAGAGGCCCGCCAGGCGGCCGAGGTCCTGCGTGCATGCGATTCGCTCGCGCAACCGGAACCGGAGAACCGATGATCTATCCGGCGAATTTCGAGCAGAAGATCGGTTTCGACCGCCTTCGCGAACAGGTCGCGGCGCGCTGCACGATGCGGGGCGCACGGGAGCTGCTCGCGGCGCAGACGTTTTGCCCGCAGCGCCCGGAGGTCGAACGGCGTCTCGGGCTGGCCGACGAGATGCGCCGCATCCTCGGGATGGAGCAGGGCTTCCCCGACGACGACTTCGTCGATCTGGACGGCATCGCGGCCAAAATCCGTATCGAGGGGACGTTCCTCGATGTGGAGGAGGTCGTTGCGCTGAGGCGGGCGCTCGCAGCGGCGGGCGCCGTCGCGCTCTTCATCCTCGGCCGGGGCGAAGGACTCTACCCCTTTCTGCGGGAACGGAGCCTGCGGGTCGAGGCGCTGCCGGAGATCGTGCGGGCCATCGATGCCATCCTCGATAGGTTCGGGCAGGTGCGCGACGACGCTTCGCCGGAACTGCTGCGGGTGCGGCGGGCTATCCGCGAACGGGAGGGGCAGGCCGCCAAGCGGCTCCAACAGGTACTTGCCCGGGCCAAGGGCGCGGGCGTGGTGGATGCCGAGGCTGTCATCTCGATACGCGACGGGCGGGCCGTGATTCCCGTCGCCGCGGCCAACAAACGCAAGCTGCAGGGTTTCATCCATGACGAGTCCGCCACGGGCAAGACCTTTTACGTCGAGCCGGTCGAAGTGGTGGAGATCAACAACGAGCTCAAGGAGCTCGAATATGCCGAGCGACGCGAAGTCGTGCGCATCCTCACGGCCTTCACCGACCGCGTGCGTCCCGATGCGGAGCGGATCGCCGGGGCGGGGGACTACCTGGCCGAGATCGACATGATCCGGGCCAAGGCCCGCTGGGCCGGGGACAACGGCTGCGTGAAGCCGATCCTTTCGACGGACGACCGGCTTGTGCTCCGCAGGGCCCGCCATCCGCTGCTGGCGCAGACGCTTCGTGCCCAGGGCCGCGAGATCGTCCCGCTCGACCTGGAGCTCGACCGCAAGCGGCGGATTCTGGTCATTTCCGGTCCCAATGCGGGCGGCAAGTCGGTCTGCCTGAAGACAACCGGCATCGTGCAGTACATGTTCCAGTGCGGCTTCCTCGTGCCTGCTTCGGAAAATTCCGAGCTCCCGCTGTTCGAGGGGCTCTTCATCGACATCGGCGACGAGCAGTCGATCGACGACGACCTTTCGACCTACTCCTCGCACCTGCGCAACATGAAGGAGCTGCTGGCCATGGCTTCGGGGCGCACGCTGGCGCTGATCGACGAATTCGGCTCGGGTACCGAACCGACCATCGGCGGGGCCATCGCCGAAGCCATATTGGAGCGGTTGCTCGAGAAGGGCTGCTACGGGGTTATCACGACGCACTATGCCAACATCAAATACTTCGCATCCGGGACGGAGGGAATCGCCAACGGGGCGATGCTCTTCGACGTGCAGCAGATAAAGCCCCTTTTCCGTCTGGAGACGGGCAAACCCGGAAGTTCGTTCGCTATCGAAATCGCCCGCAAGATCGGCCTGCCGGAGCAGATCATCCGCTCGGCGGGCGAGAAGGCGGGCAGCGACCACGTAAATATCGAGAAGCAATTGCGCGAGATCGCCCGCGACCGGCGCTACTGGGAGCAGAAGCGCGACCGCATCCGGCTGACCGACCGCAAGGTCGAGGAGCTGGAGCGCAGCTATGCCGAGCAGCTCGCCCGCATCCGCGCCGAACGCACTGAGATCATCCGCGCGGCCCGGCAGGAGGCGCAGGAGCTGGTGGCCGAAGCCAACCGGCAGATCGAAAATACGATCCGCACCATCCGCGAGGCGCAGGCCGAACGCGACCTGACACGCATGGCGCGGCAGGAGCTCGACGATTTCCGTCAGGCGGTCGAGCAGGCCGATGATCGCGCCGACGAACGGGCCGAACGGGTTGCACGGGAGATGGAGCGCGTCGAGCGGCGGCTGCAACGCCGTGCGGAGAAGAAAAAAGAGCCGACCGCCGAGCCGGCCGCAACGCCCGCGGAACAACCCCGCCAGATCGTCGTCGGGTCGAAAGTCCGCATTGCGGGGCAGGAGGTGCCCGGGGTGGTGCAGTCGATCAAGGGTCGCCGGGCGCAGGTCGCCTTCGGACAGATTCTCACCACCGTGGACCTTGCGCTGCTGACGGCGGTTTCCAACAACGAATACCGCGAGGCGACGCGGCCGCAGACGGCCCGCACGGTCGTGGCTGTGGATATTTCCGAGCGTCGGCTCCGATTCCGGGACCATATCGACGTGAGGGGGATGCGTGCTTCGGAAGCGCTCGAGGCGGTGCAGGATTTGGTGGACGACGCCCTAATGGTGGGGGTGGGGAGCGTGACGATCCTCCACGGCAAGGGGACGGGGGCGCTCAAGGAGGAGATCCGGCGTTACCTCCGTTCGGTGCCCGAAGTGGCCTCGGCTGCGGACGAGCACGCCGACCGGGGCGGCGCCGGCATTACGATCGTGACGTTTAAAACGGACTGAAAACCATGAAATACCTGTTGTCTGAAATCGCCCGCATCTGCGGGGGAGCGTTCTCGGGAAGCGACCGTGCGGTGAGCGAGGTGGTTACCGACAGCCGGTGCTGCGGCTGGGAGGGCGAGCCGCTGTTCGTGGCGATGCGGGGCCGGAACCACGATTCCCACGTTTTCCTGGCGGAGATGTACGGCCGGGGCGTCAGGGCTTTTCTCGTGGAGTGCGAGCCGGAAGCCGGGGCGCTGCCCCCGGAGTGCGGATTCGTGCGGGTCGATGACGCTTTGGCCGCGCTCCAACGGCTGGCGGCCCGTCATCGCGAGGGCTTCCGCGGTACGGTGGTCGGCATTACCGGCTCGAACGGCAAGACGGTGGTCAAGGAGTGGATCGCTCAGGCGGTGCCGCCGGGGGTCAAGCTCTTCCGCTCGCCCCGCAGCTACAATTCCCAGCTCGGCGTGGCCTTGTCGCTGCTGATGATCGTGGGCGACGAAGAGGTCGCACTGATCGAGGCGGGCATTTCGGAGCCGGGTGAAATGGAGCGGCTCGAGCGGATGATCCGCCCCGATACGGTGATCTTCACCTCGATCGGCGACGCGCACCAGGAACATTTCGCCTCGCTCGGCCAGAAGATCGACGAAAAACTGCTCCTCGCCCGTCGTGCCCGCCGGATCATCCACCACGGCGCCTATCCGCAGCTTGCGGAGGCCGTCGCTTTCCGCTACGGCGACAAGCTGCTTTGCGACGCGGCGGCCTGCCCGGTCGAAGGGCTGCCTTTTACGGATGCCGCTTCGGTGCGCAACGCGCAGTTGGTCTGCGCTTTCTGTGCTGCGATGGGCTATTCCGCCCCCGACCTGCGACGCCTGCAGCCCGTGGCCATGCGGCTCGAGGTGAAGGACGGTATCCACGACTCGATTCTGGTAGATGACGCCTACAACGCCGACATCAACTCCCTGTCGATCGCACTCGACTACCTGCACGGGGTCGCGGCGGGTAGGCCTACGACCCTCGTGCTTTCGGACATTCCCCAAAGCGGCCTCATGCCCGACGAGCTTTACGGTCGGGTCGCCCAACTGGTCGCCGCTTCGGGTGTCGGCCGCGTGGTGGGGATCGGGCCGGAAATCTGCCGCCATGCGGCGCTTTTCACCTGTCCGGCGGTGTTTTACCGCTCCACGGACGAATACCTGCCCCATCTCGACCGCGAGGCGGTGGCTGGCCGCGCCATCCTGCTCAAGGGTAGCCGCGCGAGCCGTTTCGAGCGCATCGGCCGTCTGCTGGAGCGCAAGAGCCACACGACCGTGCTGGAGGTCGATCTGGATGCCATGATACACAACCTCAACTATTTCCGTGCGAAGCTCCGGCCCGGCGTGCGGCTGGTCGCCATGGTCAAGGCAGGCAGCTACGGGGCGGGGGATTTCGAGGTCGCCCAGATGCTCCGGCATCAGGGGGTGCACTGGCTGGCCGTCGCCTTTGCCGACGAAGGGGTGCTGCTGCGCGAGAGGGGAATCACCATGCCCGTGGTGGTGCTCAATGCCGACGAGGGGAGTTTCGATGCGATGGTTCCCGCCCGGCTGGAGCCCGAAATCTACAATTTCCGTTCGCTGCGCGACTTCGCCGCCGCCTGTGCCCGCTACGGCGAGCGGCACTATCCGATCCACCTGAAACTCGACACGGGCATGCACCGGCTGGGGTTTGGCGAGGAAGAGCTCGACGCCCTCTGCCGCGAATTGCCGCAGCTCGAAAGCGTGCGCGTGGCCTCCGTCTTTTCGCACCTCAACTGTTCGGACATGCCCGAACGGGACGACTACACCCGTGCGCAGATCGCCCGTTTCGACCGCATGAGCGGCCGCATCGCGGAGGCGCTGCCTTATCCGGTGCTTCGCCATACGGCCAATTCTGCCGCCATCGAACGCTTCCCCGAGGCGCAGTTCGACATGTGCCGCTTAGGACTGGGGCTTTACGGCTTCGGCTTTTCGCACAACGACGGACTGCGCCCCGTGTCGTCGCTGCGCACGCGCATCGTGCAGCTCAGGCGGCTGCCCGAGGGCGAAACGGTGGGGTACGGCTGCGCGGGCGTGCTTGCGCGCGACAGCGTGGTGGCGACCGTGCCGGTCGGCTATGCCGATGGGCTGGACCGACACCTGGGATGCGGGCGCTGGGCAATGCGTGTGGGCGGGCGACCTGCGCCCATCGTCGGAAGGGTCTGCATGGACAGTTGCATGATCGACGTGACCGACGTGCCCGACGTGCGCGAGGGCGACGAAGCCGTGGTTTTCTCGGCGGTGCCGGGCAACGACCTCGAGACGATGGCCCGCGTGCTCGATACGATCCCCTATGAGATCATGACCTCCGTGTCGGGACGCGTCAAACGCATATACCTCCAGGAGCAATGAATACGGGAACCCTTTACCTGCTGCCCTGCCCGATCGACGAGCGGACCGGAGTGTGGGACGTGCTGCCGGCGGCGAACCGGGCGGTCATGGCCTCGCTCGATTACTTCATCGTCGAGAACATCCGCACGGCGCGGCGTTTCCTGTCGCGCGCGGCTCTCGGCAGGCCGGTCGAGTCGCTCGCTTTCGCCGAGCTGAACGAGCATACCGACACCGGCCGGGAGCTGGAGGAGCTGATGCGGCCGCTGCGCGAAGGGCGGTCGGCCGGGGTGATTTCCGAGGCGGGTTTGCCGGGAATCGCCGATCCGGGAGCCGCCGCCGTCGCATGGTGTCATCGCAACGGTGTGCGGGTGGTGCCGCTCATCGGCCCGTCGTCCCTGCTACTGGCGCTCATGGCCTCGGGGCTCAACGGCCAGTCGTTCGCCTTCAACGGCTACCTGCCCGTCAAGCCGCCCGAGCGGGCGAAGGCGATCCGCTTCTTCGAGCGGCGGGCCCGCAGCGAGGGGCAGTCGCAGCTCTTTATCGAAGCGCCTTACCGCAACGACAAGCTGTTGGCGCAACTGCTGGAGGTCTGTGCGCCCGAAACCCTGCTGACAGTGGCCGCCGACCTGACGGGACCGACCGAGCAGATCGTCACGCGCCCGGTTTCGGCCTGGCGTGCGGCGGCCCGTCCCGCGCTGGGAAAGCGGCCCGCGATCTTTATCCTGGGGTGACCTTTTCCGGCGGAATCCGCCGTGCCGGGGAGCCCGGGCGAGTTGGTATATATTTTGTTCCATAAGGGGTGAGCGAATAGACAAAACGATCATATATGAGACGAAACGAAACTTACAATCAGGCCGTTGAAGGCGACGAGGGATTCATTCCGGGGGAGGGTTATCCCTCCTGCGACGGACAGCCGTGCGTCAATATGGCAGAGCAGGGCGATCCGATGACTGACACGATGGCAGGCGAACAGCCCCTCGGAACGGTCGAAGGGGCCCCCGGCTCGGATTCGCAGTATGCCGCGGCCGACGGCTCGCAACCACGGACAGAAGCCGAGGAGGAGCGGGCCGAGATGAAACAGGCCCGGTCGGCCCATGCCTCGCACGGGGGCGGCAAGGGCGAACCCGTGTCACCCGGCCGGCCGGTCTCCGAGGCCGAGAAGCTGGCGGAGGAGGCCGCTGTCTGGAAAGACCGCTGCCTGCGGTTGCAGGCCGAATTCGACAACTTCCGCAAGCGCACCCTGCGCGAGAAGATGGAGCTCGTCGAAAGCGGCGGCGCCGACGTGCTCAAGGCGATGCTGCCCGTGGTAGACGACGTGCACCGGGCTGTCGCGGCGATGGAGAAGAGCGACGACATCGAAGCCCTGCGCAAAGGGGTACGCCTGATCGCTCAGAAATGCGACGAGACGCTGCGCCAGCGGGGTGTGACTCCGATCGAGGCGCTCGGGCTGGAGCTCGACACCGACCGCCACGAGGCGGTGGCCCGCTTCGCCGCCGGCGAGGAGCAAAAGGGGCGGATCGTAGATGTGATCCAGACAGGTTACATGCTGGGCGACAAGGTGCTGCGGTACGCGAAGGTGGTCGTCGGAGAGTAAAAACCTAAACGGCGGGCCCGCTGCGGCCTGCGGATGAATATGGCAGAGAAACGAGATTATTACGAAGTGCTCGGCGTCGAGCGGAACGCTAACGCGGACGAGATAAAGAAGGCATACCGAAAAGCGGCGATCAAGTACCATCCCGACAAGAATCCGGGAGACAAGGAGGCCGAAGAGAAATTCAAAGAGGCAGCCGAGGCCTACGACGTCCTCTCCAACCAGGACAAGCGGGCCCGTTACGACCAGTTCGGCCATGCGGGTATGGGTGGCGCCGCGGGCGGCGGAGCCGGCGGTTTCGGCGGATTCGGCGGAGGCGGCTTCTCGATGGAGGACATCTTCTCGCAGTTCGGCGACATCTTCGGCGGTCATTTCGGCGGAGGCGGTTTCCGCGCTTCGTCATCGGGCGGCGGCCGCCGTGTGAACCGGGGGACGGATATCCGCATCAAAGTCAGGCTGACCCTCGCGGAGATCGCCAACGGGACCACCAAGAAACTCAAGATCAACAAGACCGTTGCCTGCGACAAGTGCGGCGGCACGGGGGCCAAAGACCCCAACGCCTTCACCACCTGTCCGACCTGCAACGGTACGGGCTACGTGACCCGCGTGGAAAACACCTTCTTCGGCCGGATGCAGACCCAGGGGGTCTGCCCGACCTGCGGCGGCACGGGCAAGGTGATTTCCGATCCGTGTGACAAGTGCAAGGGCGAAGGGACGGTCAAAGGCTCCGAGGTGGTCGAGATCCGGATTCCCGCCGGCGTGGGCGAGGGCATGGTGCTCACGGTCACGGGCAAGGGCAATGCCCCGCGGCACGGCGGGGTGAACGGCGACCTGCAGGTGGTGATCGAGGAGGAGCGCAATCCGGAACTGGTGCGCGACGGCAACGACCTGATTCACAACCTCAACATCACCGTCACCACAGCTCTGCTGGGCGGGTCGGTCGAGGTGCCTACCGTGGATGGGCGGGCCAAGATCAAGATCGCGCCCGGAACCCATGCGGGCAAGGTGCTGCGGCTGGGCGGCAAGGGACTGCCCGACGTGAACGGCTACGGGCGGGGCGATATTCTGGCGGTGGTGGACATCACCGTGCCCGCGAAGCTGACGGCCGAGGAAAAACGGCTGGTGGAAGAGCTCTCCCGACAGCCCGATTTCCAGAAGGCCGAGTCGGTGAAGAACCAGAACATCTTTGAAAGAATGAAGAGTTTCTTCCGTTGATCGTCGGAATTTCGTATCTTTGTAAACGAACCATCGGATAAAAAGACCATGTTAGGATTCACGCCGTTCAAGAGACACCCCAACAAGTTCAACTACACGCCCCGCTATTACGACCCGGAAAAGGAGGCTCGCGAGCAGCGGCGTGCCGAGTTGCGGGGCGAGCGTGCGGGCGACGGGGAGTACGAACCCGGGAAGTATATCCGTGCGCAGCGTGAGGCCCGTTCCCTGCGTCGAAACGCCGCGGCATCGCGCAGCCAGGGGAAACTCTGGCTGATGGTGCTGGCTGCGGCGGTGCTGGTGCTTTTCGTCCTGCTGGTCTATCCGCGCATCGTGGCGGCGTTCCGGACGGCCGGGCGCGAAACCCCCGTAGCGGTGCAGCAGGAGGAGTTCGATCCCTATGCCCCCATCACGGTCGTGCCGAACGATTACGAGCAGGAGTGATGGCCGACCGGATCAAACTGCTGCCCGATGTGGTGGCAAACCAGATCGCCGCGGGCGAGGTGGTCAATCGCCCCTCGTCGGTGGTGAAGGAGATGATGGAGAATGCCATCGACGCGGGAGCCACGTCCGTGACGGTCAATTTCCGGGACGGGGGGCGCGATCTGATTCAGGTCGTGGACGACGGCTGCGGCATGTCGCCCGTCGATGCGCGGCTCGCGTTCGACCGCCACGCCACGAGCAAAATAACCTCCGTGGACGATATCTATGCCCTGCATACGTTCGGCTTCCGCGGCGAGGCGCTCGCTTCGATCGCAGCCGTGGCACAGGTCGAGCTGCGCACGCGGCAGGCAGGCGACGAAGTGGGCACGCAGACGGTTCTCAGCGGCGGAGAGTTCGTCTCCCAAACCCCGGTCATGTGCCCCGCGGGGTCGCAGTTTTTCGTGCGTAACCTCTTCTACAACATTCCCGCCCGCCGGCGCTTCCTGGACAAGAGCACCGCTTCCGCTTCGCAGATCAAGGCCGAATTCCAGCGTGTCGCGCTCTGCAACCCGCAACTCCGGTTCGAGCTTTACGCCAACGACGCGCCGCTTTACTCCCTGCAGCCCGCTTCGCTGGCGGGACGGATCGTCGATGTGGTCGGCCGCCATATCAAGCAAAATCTGCTGGAGGTCGAGGCCGACACCTCCATCGTGCGCGTCGAGGGGTACGTCGGCCGTCCCTCGGCCGCCAAGCGCAACAACTCCGAGCAGTATTTCTTCGTCAACGGACGGTTTTTCCGGTCGCCCTATTTCCAGAAGGCGGTATTCAAACCCTATGAAAAGCTGATCCCCGACAATACACAGCCCTCCTACTTCCTCTACCTGACCATCGATCCGGAACGCATCGACGTGAACGTCCATCCCCAGAAAACGGAGGTCAAGTTCGCCGACGCCGAAGCCGTGTGGCAGATTCTTCAGGCCGCCGTGCGCGAGACGCTGGCCAAGACGGGGGCGGTGCCTCCGATGGATTTCGACCAGGAACGGACGGTCGATATTCCGGTGCTTAACCGCGGAGCCGTCTATGACGAGCCCCGCGCCATGTCAAACAGCGACTACAACCCTTTCCGCGAGGAGTATGTCGATCCGTCGGCTCCCGATCCGAATGTCGATTTCGCGGGTTTCGACGTCCCTTACCGCGATCCGTCGTCTGCCGCTGCGGGCGATGCCCCCTGGCGCGGGATGGTGCGGGACAGCGAACTCGAGTTCATCCCTTCGGCCGCGTCCGCGACGGAGCAATCGCGGCTCGACGTCGCGGATAAGCCCGCTTTCGATGCGGTGCTCCCGATCGGCAACGGCTATGCCGCCGCACTTTACGGAGGCCGTTTCGTCGTGGCCGACCTGCGGCGTGCGCACGAAAGGGTGCTTTTCGACACCTACCTGCTCGTGCTCGGCAACGGCTCGGCGGTCTGCCAGCAGTTGCTCTTCCCGGAGCGGCTGGTTCTCTCGGGCGACGAATACGACCTGTTGGAGGAGCACGCCACCGATTTCGCGGCCCTGGGATTCGACATCGACTACCTCGGCGGGGGCGCCGTCGAGGTAAAGGGAACTCCCGCCGATATGCCCGCCGAGGGGATCGACGAATTGTTATACGAACTTTTGCAGGCCTTTTCCGCTCCGGTCACGGCGCAGGATTTGCGGCGGGAGCGGATCGCCGCCATCATGGCCCGCACGGGTGCCAAATCCCCCCGACGCACCTTTTCGACCGAGGAGGCCGAGACGTTGCTCCGCCAGCTCGCGGAGAGCGGAAACGTCAGCTTCACCCCCTCCGGCAAAAGAATCCTCGCGGAGATTCCGCCCGAAGAAATCCGTGCGAAACTCGCCTGAACAGGCCCGGGTTTCGGGATATTTACTACCTTTGCAACGTAACACACGCTTGTATGAACCGTTATTTTCGCTCGACACCGCCCGTGGTGCTCAACCTGATTATCATAAACTGCCTGATGCTGCTGGCCACCCAGCTTTTGCCGGCAGGCGACAAAATCATCGAACACCTCGCCCTGTTCAATGTGCAGAGCCCGCTGTTCCGCTCCTGGCAGGTGGTCACCTACATGTTCCTGCACGGTAATTTCTCGCACCTGTTTTTCAATATGTTTGCCCTGTGGATGTTCGGTCGCACGCTCGAAGTCGAACTCGGCTCGCGGCGGTTTCTGATCTATTACATGGTCTGCGGCATCGGTGCAGCGCTGTTGCAGATGGGTGTCGGATACCTCGAATATTCGGGTGCGGTCGCCGATTACGGCTTCCGTGCGGCGTCGCAACTGCTCGTCATCCCCACGGTCGGGGCTTCGGGCGCTGTCTTCGGCCTGCTGCTGGCTTTCGGCCTGATGCACCCCAACGCGATCATCATGCTCATCATTCCGCCGATCCCGATGAAAGCCAAATGGTTCGTGGTGATCTACGGCGTGATCGAGCTGTTTTTCGGTATTTCGGGCCGTATGCCGGGCGTGGCGCATTTCGCCCACGTCGGCGGTATGTTGTGGGGATTCCTGCTGCTCTGGTATTGGAAACGGCGGGGTACGATCCGCTATTGAGGCATGAAGGGGGAGTACTATTACCGGGATTACGCCGACCGGAGCCGTCCGCAAAAGAGCAGGCGCAGCCTGTGGGGTATCCTGCTCGACCTGTTGGTCGGGGTGTTCTCCGTGGTCACGATCCTCGCGGCGGTACTCACTTTCCTGGCTCCCTTCGTCAATCCCGGCCGTGCGTGGATCTTCTCCATTCTGGGGTTGATCGCACCGGCCGTCTATCTTGCGACCGTGATAGCGGCCCTCTACTGGATTATCCGCTGGCGTTGGGGCTGGGCCTCCGTCCTGCTCGTGCTGGTGGTGATCGGCCTGTGGCGGGTGCCGCTGTTCCTGAAACCCGAGCTGCGGCGCACCTACGGCGAACCCGCTTACGGACGCGGGACGATCGGGGTGATGACCTACAACGTCCGCGGATTCTACGATGAGCAGGGACGCAACAGTGCGGACAGCGTGCTGCGCATGATCCGTGAGACGGGGCCGGATATCGTCTGTCTGCAGGAGTTCAACGGTCGGTTGGCCGGTGACCGGGCGCTGCTCGAAGCCGTGCTGCCGGGTTACGGATGCGCTGCCGGCGCCCCCGATCCCCATGCCGAAGAGACGGGATCCGCCTCGGCTTTGCTCATTTGTTCCCGATATCCGATCATCCGGTCGGGCGACGTGGTAGGGAAGTCGGGATACGAGCGCCACGGACGGTCGATATGGGCCGACCTGCGTATCGGCGACGACACGGTGCGGGTTTTCAACAACCACCTCCATTCCACGGCCATCAAGGCCGATGACAACGCTTTTATCACCGAACACCGCTTCCTCTCGGACACGGCCAGCGACGAGCGGATTCGCAGCATCGTCCGTCGTTTCCGCGACAACAGCATCCTGCGTGCGGCACAGGCCGATACGATCGCCCGGGCCGTAGCCGCCTCGCCCTATCCGCAGATCGTATGCGGGGATTTCAACGACACGCCCATGTCCTACGTCTATCGCCGGATGGCCGGAGGACTCCGGGACGCTTTCAGCGTCGCGGGCAAGGGTTTTTCGCATACCTACCGCGGCTTTTTCAATACGCTGCGCATCGATTACGTACTTTATGCCGACCCTCCTTTTGAGGCGATCGGTTACCGGGTGCTGACCGAAATCGATTATTCGGATCATCATCCCGTGCTGGTGCGGCTAAGAAAGGTTGCTGCCGGCTGACCCCGACTTAAACACAATCCGCCATGATTATCGACTCACTGAACAACTGCGCCCTCTATGCGGCGGTGCATCCCCGGCTCCGCAAGGCGTTCGACCTCCTTGCCGCCACCGATTTCTCGAAGCTCGAAGCGGGCAGACACCTGCTCGACGGCGAGGATATTTTTGTCAATGTGATGGAGCCGGCGCTCAAACGGAAGGAAGAGGCGCCGCTGGAGGTTCATAACGCCTATATCGACATCCAGGTGATCCTCGAGGGCGCTTGCGAGACGTTCGGATGGAGCGAACGCCGCGATTGCCGCCGGCCGCGCGGGACGTTCGACCCGGCGAAGGACATCCTGTTTTACGACGACTCTCCCCAGACCTATTTCACGCTGCGGCGCGGACAGTTCGTACTCTTTTTTCCGGAGGACGCCCATGCACCGATGGTGGGTGAGGGTATGATCCGCAAGGCGATTGTCAAGGTACGCATCTGACGGCACCGGAAGCGGCTGCCAGTCGCATGATGCGTGCGGGATGGATTTGCCGCGGTTTGCCGACGGCCGTTCGCTCGGTGTTAGGCGCAAGCCACGGTAAGAATTTATCCTTTCGGGTGCGGTTCGCTGTTCTGCGGCAATGCGATTCCGAAAGCGGTCGTCAGGGAAAAATAATTCTTCCTTTCGACTGCAACGGATAGGGGACGCTGCGGCAGTCGGTAAGAAACCGACGTCCTATCCGTCTGCTCGTTGCTGAACCCGACGGAGCGAAATATGCTGCAGTCGATAAGGTAGCAGCAGTTTGCGGCTTCTCTGATCCAGCGGCCTATCCGAGCGACAGCCCCGTTTGCTTTATGGCAAACGGGGCTGTCCTGTTTCCGTTACCGGCCGGGCGGTGCGGGTCTCAATTCCCGGTACGGCAATCGCCCCACCGTGCGGCCACGGCGTCCGCCAACCTGTCGCAGGCGTCGTCGTATCTTCCGTCAAAGCCTTGCTTCATCTCCAGCGGCTCGCAGCACATCGTCCATTTGAGTTTTTCGGCGAACTCCCGAAGGTGTTTCACGGCAGCGCTTGCCCAGGTGAACGATCCGAATGCGGCAAAAGTGCGCTGCGGGATGCCGCGGGCCTCGATTTTGCGCAGGAGCGCTTCGACCTCGGGGAAGAGGTCGCCGTTATAGGTCGGGGAGCCGACCACCAGGGTGTCGTATTTGAACACGTCGCGCAGCACGACCGACGGATCGGCCGACGAAAGGTTATACATCCGAATGGGCCGCACGCCCCGCTCCGCAAGATTCCGGGCGATGTGCTCGGCCATCTGCTCCGTGTTGCCGTACATCGAGCCGTAGGCGATCACCGTTCCCGGTTCGCCCTGGTAGCGGCTCAGCCGGTCGTAAAGAGCGATCACGCGCTCTTTCTCCTGTTCCCATACCGGGCCGTGCGTCGAGCAGATCGTCTCGATCTCCAGCGTGCGGATTTTTTGCAGCGCTTTCTGGACGGGTGCACCGTATTTGCCCACGATGCAAGCGTAGTAGCGGATCATTTCGTCCCAGAAGTGGCCGAGCTCCAGCTGCCGGTCCAGAATGCCGCCGTCCAGGGCTCCGAACGTGCCGAAAGCGTCGCCTGTAAAGAGGGTTTTCTGTTCGGGACAATAGGTGACCATGGTTTCGGGCCAATGGACCATCGGCGCCATGTAGAACGTCAGGGTGCGGTTGCCGAGCGAAAGACTCTCCCCCTCCCTGATTTCGACCGTGTCGGCTTCGATGCCGTAATATCCGCCGATCATCTGGAGCGTTTTGGCATTTCCCACGATCTTGATCTCGGGATAGAGCCGCTTGAGCGCGGAGATGGACGAGGAGTGGTCGGGCTCCATATGATTGACCACGAGGTAGTCGATCTTCCGGTCGCCGATCGCCTCATGGATGTTGTGGAAAAAGCGGCTGCCGAATCCCTCCTCGACCGTATCGATCAGCGCGACTTTCTCGTCCGCGACAAGGTAGGAGTTGTAGGATACGCCGAAAGGCAGGGACCAGAGGGCTTCAAAACGTGTTTTGACCCGATCGTTGACACCGACGTAATGGATGCCGGGTTTTATCTCTGTGATGCGCATGGAAAGTTTTACTTTATTTTCACTGCAAAATAAGCAAATTTTTTCGTCCTCCGCACGTCCTGATCGCTAATTTCTTTGCGGCTCGGCGATTGAGGTGGTTGGTACAAGCGGCAATTTCCGCGCCGGCGGAGGAAATCGCGCGGTGTCCCGTTCCGATCGGCACCTTCCCGCAGCGCACTTCCCGGGGGGATCCGCAGGTGAATATGCGGGTGTGCCGGCAGGGATGGGCAGGTTGTACGCGGGGTCAATCGAACCTGGCGGTTATGTTAAAAAAATGCCCGCATCCAAAACGGATACGGGCATGGAAACAGAGCGGATAGGGGTTATTGTGCGTAACCGGGGTTTTGGCTACCGAAGTTGGGGTTGTTTTCGATTTCATCCTGCGGAATCGGCCATACGAATTTCGGGTCGTTTACATTGGGATTCATGTCACGGCCACGGGTGCGCACGACGGACCGCAAAGCGCTTTGGTAATCCCGCTGGAAAGTCTCTTTCCAGCGCTTGAGGTCGGAAAGACGATATCCTTCTCCCATCATCTCGCGCACATACTCGTCCTTGATCGCATCGAACAGATCCTTACCCGTTGCGTCGGTAGGTTCCAGACCGCGGGACTGACGGAGCGTGTTGAGCGGGCCTGCGCCGCCGCCGTTCTGCTGGTACTGTGCCTCCGCATCGATCAGGTACATCTGCGCTACGCGGAATACTTTGGGCATATTCTTGTAATTGAGCTGGGTAAGCGCAGAGCGGAAGAATTTGTTGCCGATGAATTTGGTAAGCAGATACCCATTGCCTTTCTGTGACGAACTCAGTTGGACATACGAATATTCGAGATAGATCCCCATGCGGTAATCCTCCGTGGAGAAAAGGTCAACGATATGCTGCTCGAGCACATAGTACGGAGTAGTAACATACTTGCTGCCATTCCATAAACCGTTGTAATAGTCGCTCATCGAGCTGACGCTGCTCAGGGTGGTCGTATTGACCTCGGGCTGGAAGATGGTCTCGGTGGAAGTATCTTCGCGCCACATTTGCTCCAAAGCTATTTTGCTATCGACAAGCGGATATGACGCATAAAGCGACGAAGCGTACTTGCTGGCATTGGGATAGTCGTGCATATCGAGGGCGACCTGTGCCTTGAATGCCGTAATGGCGTCTGCGGTCAGATAGATCGCGTTGGCCGAGCCGGCGGTCGTGACGGCCAGCTCCGCGTCGGTGATATCGGACTGAATCTGCTTATAGACGTCGGCCAGCGTACCGCGTTCGAGGTGGGAACCGGTCTCATACTTGTCCGGCACCGGAATACCCGGTTGGGTGGTAGCCTTATCGGGATCGTAAGCCTCACAGAAACGCAGGGCGAGCTGCCGGAGTGTGTAAGCGCGGAAGAATTTCATCTCGCCGATATACATATTGATCTCGGCGCCCGTAGCCACACCCTCTCGCTGGGACTCCTCCATTTTCATGATCGCATAGTTCGCATCCCGGATTATGCCATAGTAGCCGTTCCACATGCTCGAAATATCCTGATCGTTCGCATAGAGCATCCACAGATAGAAAAAGGCTCCGGTGTTACCCGACGCGTTGGTCTCGGTGACCAGGTCGGTGAAATAATCGGTCAGATAGAGGTATCCGCCCGAACTGATCGCCTTTATATCGTTATATAACCTCAGGCGCATGCCCTTCAACTCCTCGGCAGTGAGTACCTTGCCGGAGTTGGGCCCCGTCGTCGGCTCGAGATCGAGGTCGCACGAAGCCATCGAGATCAATGCGCCGCATGCCACAATAAGATTTATAATTTTTTTCATATTCCTTTTGTTTTTCTTGTTGTTAAACCGGCGTTTTTAAAATTTGAACTCCAGACCGAACGTCCACTGGCGCGTGTTGGGATAGACGTCCGCATCGAAATAGTTGCTGCCGCTGGCCTCAGGGTCGAAGCCGTTGTAACCGGTGACCGTCCAGAGGTTACGTGCGCCGACATAGACTTTGAGGCCCTTGATGAAACGGGTCTTCTTCATCAGGTGGTCGGGCAGCGTGTAGGCGATCTGGATGTTCTTCAGGCGCAGGAACGAGGCATCCTCGAGCATGCGCGAGTCGAATTGTGTGCCGCCGCTGGGATTGTTGATGGCATAATCGAGCGAGGGGTACTTCTTGCCGTACCGATCGTCCGGCTTCCAGTAGTCGAGCACTTCGTACACCTGGTTGTTTCCTCCCATTGCATCGTTGATATTGGCTGCGAAATAGAGGTTGTTGTTGAACAAATAGTTGCCGGCAACCCAGGCGAAATCGGCAGTCAGCGCCAAACCTTTCCACTGCACGGTGAATCCGAAACCTCCCGTGTAGGGGGCGATGAGGGATTTATGCAGATCGACCGGAACGGCATCGCTGTAGTCGTTTGTCACACCGCCGTCGGCTGCCGTCCACTGTGAGTAACCCGTTTCCGGATCGACACCGCGCCATTCCTGCATGTACCACGCCGGATAAGCCTCGCCTTTGACAAAGTAAAGGCCGCTTCCGAAAGCCACCACATCCGCAGCCCCGGGCCACATCTTGGTCAGCGTGTTCTTGTTGTAGTTGAAGTTTGCGTGGAAGTTTACGAACCAGTCGCGCGAAGCGTAAATGTCGTAGTTCAGCGTCACGTCGATACCCGAGTTACGCATGCCGCCCACATTGCCCGGTAGCGAAGTGAAGCCCGACGACGGAGCCTGCGGAACGTCCATCAGCATGTCGGTAGTCTGGCGGCGGTAGTACTGTACCTCCAACGAGAGCTTGCGCCACAGTTCGATGTCCACGCCGATGGTCAGCAAACCCTGCTTTTCCCAACTGAGAGAGGGATTGCCCGGATTGGCAAGCCCCCATGAGGTCTGACCGTCGTAAGGCGAACCGGGAGCGAGGTACTGGTAGAACGCATAATCGGCGATACCGGAGTTACCCTGCGTACCGTAGGATGCACGCAGGCTCAGATCGGTGATCGTCATGTTGTCCCTGAGGAACGCTTCGTTCTTGATGTTCCACATGGCGCCGACCGACCAGAACAGGGCGTTGCGGTCGTCTTTAGCGAAGCGCGAGCTGGCGTCGTTACGCAGTGCGACATCGAAGAAATACTTGTTGGCATAGTCGTACTCCACGCGGCCGAAGACCGAGTTGGACGCGAACTGCGATTTGCTGTAGGAGGGAAGACCGGAAGACTCGACACCCATGTTCAGGTTGATGAACTCGGTCGAGGTCACGCCGCGAACGGCGGCCGAGAACCCATGAGCGCCCGTATATATAGTCTCCTCACCGAGCAGGGCGGTGAAATGATGGTCTTTATCCTGACCGAAAGCGGTCTTGTACTCGGCCGTATTGGTCCACGTCCAGGTATAGGTGCGCTCGAAGAGTTCGGCAGCGCTACCGGTTCCTTCGGGGCCGCTGCTCTGCGGCATGGCGGGGCTGTAGTAAGAGGAACTGCGGTTGTCGAACGCCGAAGCCGAAAGCTGCGAGCGAAGTGTCAGACCACGCACGGGGGTGAGCTCCACGAAGCCCGAGCCGTTCAGATAAATCTGGTTTTCCAGATGGGGGTAATATTTGGGAATTACCAGCGGGTTTTGTCCGCCCGCTACTCCGAGCCATTCAATCAACTGACCGTTGGCATCGTAGCAGGGCTGGTAGGAAGGAAGCAGCAGGGACCCGAACAACGGATTGACCGTATAAAGCGCACCCATGGTCGAATTGGTCGGTGCGGAGGTGGCGTCCTGGTAGCCGATGCCGAGGTTTACGCCCATCTTGAGCCATTTGTTGACCTTCGTATCCACATTCGCACGGAAGTTATACCGGGAAAGTTTTGAACCGGGCATCGTACCGGTCTGATCGAGGTAGTTGCCCGAGAAGAAGTAGGAGGTCTTTTGCGAGCCGCCCGCAACCGAAAGATCGATCTGGTACATCGGAGCATTTTTCTCCATAAGTTCATCGAACCAGTTGGTATTGATGCTCGGATCGACCCCGAAGTCATTGATGAACATACTCCGACCGTCGAGAATATCATCCGGATTGTAGGGATCGGTACCACTGGCAGCCGCATACAGGGCTCCCATATAATAGAGGTAATCCTCGGTATTCATCGCCTTCAGTCGAGGTTTGATGGTACTCGACATGGAGTACTGTGTGCGCAGGGTGACGTTCACGTCGTCCGAGCCGCGGCGACCGCGTTTGGTGGTAACGTAGATCACGCCGTTGGCAGCACGCGAACCGTAGATCGACGTGGCCGATGCGTCCTTCAAAACGTTGATCGCCTCGATATCGTTCTGGTTGAGCGACAGAAGAGTAGTCGAGGAGATCGGGGCGCCGTCGAGCAGAATCAGCGGTGCGGTGCTCGCGGAGATCGAACCCACGCCGTGGATGCGGATGGTCGAGGTCGTCGTAAGCTCACCGCTGCCGGTCATGATACTCAGACCAGCAACCTGGCCCTGGAGAGCGTCGGCCACGTTGTTCGAGGGACGGTTTTCGAGCTTGTCGCCCTTGACCTGGTCTACCGAACCGATCACGGTGCCTACCTTACGTCCCGAGCCGTAGCCCAACACCACGACATCCTCGATGTCGGTGGTGTCCTCCTGCAGCGTGATTTGCAGTGCCGTGCGGCCTGCCACGGGCACTTTCTGGGTCTCATAGCCCAGGTAGGTAACGACGAGGGTCGCATTGGCCGGAGCCGTTATCGTAAACTTGCCTTCCGTATTGGTGGTCGTTCCGACGGTGGTGCCGTCCACAACGACCGACGCACCGATGGCTGCCATGCCGTCGGCGTCGGTAACCGTACCGGAAACTTGCTTGTTCTGAGCCAGTGCCAGCGAACACAGTCCCAGAGAAGCAATTAACGATAGTACAATTTTTCTCATCATAAGCGTTAATCGATTTAATTTTAAAATAAAAATTAAACTCTCCTTTTTTGCATGAAACCCTCCCCAAACCCGTTATTGCAAAGCATGATTCTTACTTTGGAATTCGGTTTGCGATAAAAAAAAGCCCAACGGGTAACCAGAATGCAACCCGAGGTGACCTGCAACCGCCTCGGAGTAAACTTTTCAGGACATTGCCGCCCATTTTACCGGTTACTTATTCGGTACCTTTGGGCGGCTCGTAAACGGATAATCGGATATAGGAATAATGAGAAACACTTTCAGTATCCTCTTCTATCTAAAGAGGAACTCCCCGCTGCGAAGCGGTATGGCGCCGATCATGGCCCGCATCACCATCAACGGACAACGGGCGCAACTCTCCACCCATCTGAGCGTCGAACCGTCGCTTTGGGATACACCGAAAGGGCGCGTTCTCGGACATACGCAATATGCGACACAGACGAATGTTCGCTTGGAAAAGCTGCGCTTCCATCTGACGGCATGTTACGAGCGGCTTTTTTTCAAAACGCCCTGCGTTACCCCCGCTATGGTCAAAACGGAATTCCTGGGACAGGACAACGCAAAAAGGAACCTGTTGACATTCTTCGCTCACCACAATGCGCATTTTTTCCATATGGTCGGAGTGAGCAGGAGCATCCATACCTATAATAAATATAGAAGCGTGCACAAACATCTCCGGCAATATATCCGCGAACGATATGGCCGTCCCGATATCGGATTTTCGGAAATAACTCCCGAATTCGTGACCGGATTCCATGCCTTCCTCAGTCAGCAGGCCCGGTGCAGCGCCAATACGATATGGATTTACCTGATTGCCTTCAAGCACATCCTGAAACTGGCCTGCTCCGAAGGGCTGCTCAGGCGCAACCCGCTCGGGGATTACAAACTCCACAGCGAATTCGTAAGCCGCAACTTCCTCACGCTGGATGAACTGAACCGCATACTTGCACTGGATCTGCATGACCGTACGATGCAGCTCGTTCGTGACGGATTCATATTCAGCTGTTTTACCGGCCTGTCCTATAGCGATCTGTGCAATCTGACCCGGCGTCATGTGGAACAAACCGGAGACCAGTGGTGGATTCGCACCAAGCGCTGCAAAACGGGTACTCCGGTGACGGTCCGGTTGTTTGAATTACCGGCCGCAATCCTGCGAAACCACGCCCTCGGGCGAGAAGACGATCCGATTTTCACGCTCCCGAGCAACGGGTGGTGCAACGCCTGCCTGGACAAGATTGCGGCGAGGGCGGGTATCCCGAAAAAAATTACGTTCCATGTGGCGCGGCATACATTCGCTACGACCATTACGCTGTCGCAGGGGGTGACGATCGAAACAATCAGTAAATTGCTGGGACATAAGAACATTCGCACAACCCAAATCTATGCGACCATCACCCATGCCAAACTGAGCGGCGAATTGGAGCAACTTTCCCGACGGATCGACACCCTTTTTGACCGAACGAATATGCAATCAAGAGGTGGATTGTAAGAAAAAATGTCTATATTTGAAAAGCGAATCGACCGTAGGCAACGGATACGGAAAAGACGGAACGATGACGTAACGATTTAAAAGGCATTGCAGTTAACCTGGCGACAAATTGAAAGCACGAGGCGTATAATCGTGTGTGTCATGTTATTTTGTTAATTATTTTAAGAAAATTTTTTGTTTCGGATGTAAAAGTTATTTATATTTGTAGTGAACTTTTTATTTTAAAATTTAATTAATTAACGCTTATGATGAGAAAAATTGTACTATCGTTAATTGCTTCTCTGGGGCTGTGTTCGCTGGCGCTGGCTCAGAACAAGCAAGTTTCCGGTACGGTTACCGACGCCGACGGCATGGCAGCCATCGGTGCGTCGGTCGTTGTGGACGGCACCACCGTCGGAACGACCACCAATACGGAAGGCAAGTTTACGATAACGGCTCCGGCCAATGCGACCCTCGTCGTTACCTACCTGGGCTATGAGACCCAGAAAGTGCCCGTGGCAGGCCGCACGGCACTGCAAATCACGCTGCAGGAGGACACCACCGACATCGAGGATGTCGTGGTGTTGGGCTACGGCTCGGGACGTAAGGTAGGCACCGTGATCGGTTCGGTAGACCAGGTCAAGGGCGACAAGCTCGAAAACCGTCCCTCGAACAACGTGGCCGACGCTCTCCAGGGCCAGGTTGCTGGTCTGAGTATCATGACCGGCAGCGGTGAGCTTACGACGACCTCGACCATCCGCATCCACGGCGTGGGTTCGATCTCCGCGAGCACCGCACCGCTGATTCTGCTCGACGGCGCCCCGATCACCTCGGCTACTCTTCTGTCGCTCAACCAGAACGATATCGAGTCGATCAACGTGTTGAAGGACGCATCGGCCACGTCGATCTACGGTTCGCGCGCTGCCAACGGCGTGATCTACGTCACCACCAAGCGCGGTCGCCGCGGCTCGGACGACGTGGACGTCACTCTGCGTACGCAGTACTCCATGTCGAGCGCCATCAAACCTCGTCTGAAGGCGATGAACACCGAGGATTACCTTTATTATATGGGTGCTCTTATAGCCGCTCAGAATGGGTTAGACCCTTATGATTCGGATAATGTGCTTGACGCCAGAAATTTCTTTGTGAATCAGCGCGGTATCGATCCGAGCGTCAATACGAACTGGTTCGACGAGGTGCTCGAAAAGAACGCCCCGATGTACCAGGTCGATCTTTCGGTTGCTGGCGGCTCGCAGAAGACCTCCTACTTCTTCTCGGGTAACTACCTCGATCAGACCGGTATCCTTCCCAACTCGCAGCTCTCGCGCTATAACTTCCGTGCGAATGTGGATACGAAGGTCAACAAATGGCTCAAGATGGGCGTAAACCTCGGTATCGGCTATCAGACTGCTTCGCAGACCTCGTCGGTCAGCAACGGCGGTCGGCTGATCGCCAATAACCCGCTCTTCTCGACGCTCGTTATTCCTTCCTACCAGCCCTGCTACGGCGCGGATGGTGAAGTACTGGAATGGCTCAGTGTTTTCGGCAGCCAGAACCCGCTGATCGTTACCAAATACGACTCCAACAAGCAGAACCAGATCTACCTGAACGGCACGGGCTTCGTAGAGCTTACCCCCGTGCGTGGTCTGACGCTTCGCTCGCAGCTTTCGGCTTCGGCATTCGACCACCGTTCCTCGTCGGCTTACAGTCCTGCCATGCCGCAGGTCAATGGTCCCGAGGGGATCGGTAACGCTGCCGAACTCTTCCAACGCTCCTATACCTGGACGTGGACCAACACGGCCGAGTACAAGACCGCTTTCGGTCAGGACAGAAACCATCACTTTACCGCTCTGATCGGTGAGGAGACCATCTACACCGGTGCCGATTCGTTCTCGGCCGCCGTTCGCGGCGTGACCTCGACCGAGTTCATCAACCTGAACATGGGTGTCGAGTCTTCCGGTCTTCCCTCCTACAGCAAATCGCAGTTCGCGTCCAACTCGGTCTTCGGCCGCGTGGAGTACGACTATGCCAACAAGTATTTCTTCGATGTCGCACTGCGTAACGACGCCAGCTCGCGCTTCGCTAAAGACGACCGCAACGCCCTGTTCTGGTCGGTCGGCGCCATGTGGAACATCAAGAACGAGGCCTTCCTGAAAGACAACACGACGATCAGCGACCTGAGCCTGCGTGCATCCTACGGTACGCAGGGTAACTCCGGCATCGCCGACTATGCGTTCTACCAGTACCTCGCTCCCGGTTATCCTTACGACGGACAGACCGTATGGGCCCTTGCAAATCCGGGTACCCCGAATCTGCAGTGGGAGAAACAGGGCTTGCTGACTATCGGTGCAAACATCGAGCTGTGGAGCAAACTCTCGCTGGAGGTGCAGTATTACCGCCGTCAGACCACTGACATGCTGATGGACATTCCGCAGGCTCCGTCGTCGGGCTTCACTTCGCTGCCGGGCAATGTGGGCGGCATGCGCAACTCGGGTATCGACGTGACGCTGAACTACGACATTTACGCATCGCGCGACTGGTTCGTGAACTTCCGTGCTACGTTCAACTACAACAAGAACAAGCTCACCAAGCTGTGGCCGGGTGCGGGCGATGAAGTGCCTTACGGCGATTTCATGTATTTCGTCAAGGGCGAGGCTTTCCCGACCTACTATGTTCAGGAGTGGCGCGGCGTGAATCCCGAAACGGGTGAGCCGCAGTGGACCGGTGCCGACGGCGAAGTGACGAGCGAATTCAGCGAAGCCGTTCCTGTCAATCTGCACAAGTCGTTCGTAGCACCCTATACCGGTGGTTTCGGTGTGACGGCACAATGGAAGGGTATCGCACTGACGGTAGATTTCGCGTGGGTTGCCGGCAACTATATGGTGAACAACAACCTCTTCTTCGCGGCTAACTCCGAAAACGCACTCAGCGGCTTGAACCAGGTAACCGAGGTGCTCGACTACTGGAAGCCGGACGATCGTTACGGCAAGAAATACCCCTCGCTCGAATATTCGGCTCAGGCGGGCGGCGGCACGCAGTTCGACTCGCGCATGCTCGAGGATGCCTCGTTCCTGCGTCTGAAGAACATCCAGCTCTCCTATACGCTGCCCGACCACCTGATGAAGAAGACCCGTTTCATCAAGGGGCTGAAAGTCTATGTCGGTGCACGTAACCTCTGGACGCTTACCGGCTACAACGGTTTCGACCCCGAGGTTGCCGAGAACGTTTTCGATACGGATATCTACCCCAACTCGCGTCAGTGGACGTTCGGTCTGGAGTTCAAATTCTAAAAACGCCGGTTTAACAACAAGAAAAACAAAAAGGTATGAAAAAAATAATAAATCTTATTGTGGCATGCGGCGCATTGATCTCGATGGCTTCGTGCGACCTCGATCTTGAGCCGACGAGCGGGCCTACCTCCGACAAAGTGCTCAACCTCGAGCAGATCAAGGGTTTGCGCCGTAATTTCTACAATGATCTCAAAGCCATCTCTTCCGGAGCCTATCTCTATAATACGGACTGGTTTGCGGATGTGGTGAGCGAGACGATCAATTCGGGTAATACTGGTGCCTATTTCCATCTGTGGCTGCTCTACCCCAACAATAGCGATATCTATTCGTTGTGGGCAAGCTATTACAGCGTGATGACCGACGCCAACTACGCCATCATGAAGATGGAAGAGGCGGTGGAGGCCGATGTGGTTTCCAGGTCGGATGTGCAGTTATATATTGGCGAGGCCTATTTCCTGCGCGCCTATGCGCTCAACCAGCTCGCCCTGCGTTTCTGCCAGGATTACGATCCTGACAAGGCCAAGACTCAGCTCGGCGTGCCCCTGCTGACCAAGTACAGCAAGGATCCGGTAAACGCACCGCGCGGCTCGCTGTTCGACGTATATACGCAGATTCAGTCCGATATCACCGAAGCGGAACTCGCTGTGACGACCGCCGGCTCGGCCAACGCGATCTATCTGACCGCAGACGCCATTACGGCATTCAAGGCTCAGATCGCCCTGCAGATGCACGACTATCCCAACGCCAGCAAGTATGCTTCCTCGCTTTATGAGGCTTATCCTCTGATTAAAAACAAGGAGCATCTCGAGCAGATGTGGCGTGAGGACGTCTCGACCGAGACCATCTTCCAGCCCGAAGTTACCCGCGCCACGCTCGCTACGGTAGGCTCGATGCAGCCTTACTATTTCGGCCAGTGGCAGGAATCGAGCAAGCAGTATGTTTGCGCCCCCTACTACGTGCTCGAGCAGAAGTATGTCGATCTCTATTCCGCGGAGGATTACCGCATGGGTGTCTATCTGGAAAAAGCGAGAATTCAGATGGCCGGATTGTCGAACAGCGGTTACGTGCTCTCGAAGTTCATCGGCAACAAGACATTCCAGACCGACCGCACGCAGCTTGCCTACCGCAATATGCCTAAGATCTTCCGTGTGGCTCAGATGTACCTGATCGATGCCGAGGCCCAGAACCGTCAGAACGGTGGCGGCGCCGGTCCGCTCAATACGCTTCGTCAGTCGCGCGGACTGGAAACCACCAACGCTACGGGCGATGATCTGTTCGAGGAAATTCAGAAGGAATACATGCGCGAGATGGTCGGTGAAGGCCAGCGTCTGTTCGACATCAAACGGTGGGAAATCAGCGTTAAGCGCAATAACCAAGCTCTCGGCAGTATCCTGACTCGACGTGGAGACGCTGTTTCAATCAATGCGGCCAGCGATCGCATCGTTTGGCCGATCCCGCAGGATGAAATTTCCAACAATCCCAACTTCGGCAGCCAGAATCCCGGCTATGCGCAATAGTTGAGTACTTAAGTGAATGGAAAGCCCGTATCTTTCATAAGGTACGGGCTTTTTTTGTGAGGATGTGTCGGTATCCATCGGATAGAGCGAGCGACGGACACGGAATGCCCCATATCGCCGTTCTTGCGGCGGTAAACGGATTGGGGCAGGATGTTCGGTTTTCTGCTTACGACCTGCTCCGAATCCGGGTAACGGGGTCGAAGCCTTTATTCATACGGTGCGGGCTGTTATGGGTAGAAATCCGTTTGATTGCTTGACGGTCGGGGATGCGGCCTGCATGATTCGGCGCGGATGGGTAGCTGAATGCGAATTATCCGTTTACCCGATCGAATCGGAACTGTCTGCGCCGGTTGACCCTGCGGAAGCGGCAGGCGGTGCGGTTCGGGAATACTATACGTGCGTGCTATGAATACAAGGCGGTTTGCGCCGGTTGTACCCGCAGGAAAGAGGTACTGAGTTATGTTGTAAAATTGACCTTGCTACTGCTCTGAATGTATATCGGGCTATCTTCGCCGATTGAGCCCTGCGGGAAGCGGCAGGCGGATGCGGTAGAAGCTCACTGCCGAGCCGGCGGCGGCAAACCCGGCCGCGATAAGCAGAGCGATGTGGGCGCTGTCGTCGGTAGCCAGGTGGAAAAGCATGGCGACCAGCGCCGCACCGGTGGTCTGTCCGAGCAGCCGCGCTGTGGCGAGCATCCCGCTGGCGCTGCCGCTTCGTTCGGGCGGGGCGGAAGCGATCAGGATGCTGTTGTTGGGCGATTGGAAAAGGCCGAATCCCAGGCCGCAGAGCACCAGCCGCCACACGATGTCGAAGTCATGGGGAATGCCCGGCAGAAACGCCAGCAACAACAATCCTGCGGCCATCACCGCGAGTCCCGCTCCTCCGAGCAGGCCGGCATGAATCCGTTCGATCAGGATGCCTGCAAGGGGTGCGACCACCATGATTACGGCAGGCCAGGCCGTCAGGAGCAATCCCGTGCTGACTGCGTCGTAACCGAGCGACCGTTGCAGATAGAAGGGCAGCGAGACCATGGCGAGCATCTGCGCGATGAACGAGCAGATCGAGGTGAGGACCGACACCGAAAAAATCGGGATGCGCAACAGGTCGAAGGGGAGAATCGGAAAGGGCTTGTGCAACTGGCCGCGCACGAAAAGAAACCCGACGATTAGCGTAGCGGCCACGCCCGCGGCGATCAGGCGTGCGTCGAGGCCGTGTGAAAAACCTTCGACCGAGGCGATCAGCAGTCCGAACGTCAGGGCGTTCATTGCGCCGTCGCGCCATTCGAACCGCCGTCCCCGCACACGCACCGGGTTGGCCGGAAGAAAACGGCGGCTCAGTATTCCGGCGATAATGCCCATCGGGATATTGACGGCGAACAGCCACGGCCACGTCTCCAAAGAGAGGATGCCGGCGGCGATGGTCGGACCGGCAACCGACGAGACGGCCACGACCGTCGCATTGATCCCCATGCCGCGCCCCAGCTTGGCGCGGGGATAGATGGTGCGGATGAGCGACGTATTGACGCTGGTGATTGCTGCGGAGCCGAATCCCTGGCCGATGCGGGCCGCTACCAGCGTGCCGAGCGAGGTGGAGAGGGCGCAGCCTACCGAGGCGACCGTGAACAGGGCCAGACCGCCCAGATAGACCTTGCGGTAGCCGATTACGTCCCCAAGTGCCGAGAAAGAGAGCAGCGTGACCATGATGGCCAATTGGTAGGCATTTACGATCCAGATCGAGTTGGCGGACGAGATGTCGAGCTGCGCCGCGATGGTCGGCAGCGCGACGTTTGCGATGGTTCCGTCCAGTACCGAGAGGGAGACGCCGAAAGCCACGGCCAGAATTGCCCACACGCGGCGCGGCATGGGCAGCCCGTCCCACTCGGCGCTGCCATCGGGATTGTGCTGCGTGGCCGATGGCTTTGGTCGGGAACATGGCTGCGGGCGGGTTGTATCCGTCACTTCCCCGGCCTGTCCGCTGCGTATGCTTTCCTCGGTGGTGTCCATCGGCTGCAAAGGTACGGCATATTCCGATCCGATGTGACCCTGCCGCATGGAAAATCTTTCCCTCGTATCGTTGCGGGTCTGTTTTCTCCGGGACGACGGGTTTTCCGAAAGTAGGCGATCGATGGCCCTTCCCGCCGATCTCAAAAAATAAACCTCCTTTAACGGCTTTTCACTCGTCTTGTCATTTCTGTCCGACCCCCATGAATTGCTCCCGATCGATGTGCGATCGGAATCCTGCACGCTGTGACCGCTGCCGAAAATTACGGCATCGGTAGCCCCGCTTTTGCCACCTGTTCCCGTGTACCGGGAAAGTCTTTTGTCCGGCACTTCATTTGTTTCATACAGAATACCTTGATAATTCTAATCGTCGCCGCAGTTTCCTCTCTGCTTCGGCGCGGTTTGGTCTCTATTGAGGTATATTGCGCCTATTTTTGCTATCCCCGTAAAAAAGTGTGTCGCTTTTGATCAATCCGTTTTTTCCCTTGTCCCAGAGTTCGGAAATTTAATAACGCAAATACGGCCATTTATTCCATGACCCACAAAACTTATAACTATGTTAAAACCCAAATCGAATGAGAAGCCGAAGAAGCAAATCGGCTACCTCAAGCGGGCTCGCGAAATGCAAGAGCTTGCACACGCTAATTTCGAGCCCGAACGTGGCGACAAGTCGTTGTCTCGAATTCACAAAAACATCATCAAGCCCCGTTTCGGGAACACGTACCGTACGTTCCTTCGTGCGATGAATACCGATACGAGCGTGATCGAAAGACTCGAAAGGGAGCGTGATGAACGCGAACTGTGCAAACTTCGCGACAAAAACAGTTTAACTCAATCAAACAAATGAAAGATGCAAAAAATTCACAAAGTGCACTTTGCGTGCGGTGAACTCTACCTGTTTTCGGATGTTCCCCGGATGCGGGATCCCGAGTCGTGCCTATGGGGTGTTTATGACCGGACTGACTCCGGGAGGATTTACCTCGAGCACATGGCCTGCGACCTGACCCCCATCGGTCACTGGCTGCCTTTGCCGTCGGAGTATCGTTACGCACGCCGTGCCAGCCGCGACGAGCTGCGAGACTTCTTCTACCTGCTGGGCTGCGACGATACGCTCGCCCAAGCCACCCGCTGACGGTCGGCCGCCCTGAGGCGGCGCCCGTAAGATGTAAGCCGATACTGTGATGCCCTGTCCACAGTAGGAAGCTCACCACGGTCTTTCCGTGGCGGTTTCCTGTGTTGCCGGGGTATTGTTGTTTAGTCATGGAATGGATGGCCCCCGCAACCGGAATACCCACGTAGAGATCGGATTCTGTCAGCTACCGCCGGCAGGATCATATACCTGAAAACCATTCGGCCCGATTCTCGAGTGGAAGATCGGGCCGGATGGTTTTGTCGATTATTTTGTTTCCAATGGCAATGATTCCGTGAAAAAAGAAAGGCGCCCAAGAGGGCCTTTCTAAAATAAGTACTTATTGACTATTTAATGCGAAGCATACTTACGTTTGCCTGAACCGGGAAACGAGTGTATGAAGGAATCGAATATGCTCTCTTTGCGGTTTGTCCTGCTTGGAACATCAGAGTAGCAGGAGCTGCATTGCCACGGGTAGCTCCGTCGGAAATGAACAGGTCTCTGTCACCGAAAAGACTCAAATTTTCACCTACATAGTAGCAATATACTACCGATGTGCTATATTCGGTTTCGCTCATAGCCGTACCCCCATAAATCATTTCACTGTAATCATCAGTGATAAATGCTGCGAGGAGGCAGGGAATCACCGCTCCGGGGTTTGCTGTCCAAACCGAAACCTGACCCTGAGCGTTCGGGGTGCCAACTGCACCAACGTCTACACTTTGAGTGCTCCCCTGCCAATTAACATCACCAAGGTTTTCGCACAGGAATATCATTAAACCATGAGAAGAGTCGTTTGCATCCGGCTCGAAAATCGCTCGCATAGGTTTGAGCTGGCCAATCTCCGAATAAGACCAACCGGAAATCGAGTAGGATTTGAAATTGATAGTTGAGCCATCATTCGCTTCCAAGGGAATCATCTCATCACTGGCCGCAACGGTGAACGTGATGTCAAAAGTCGAGCCGTCCTGGGATTGGAAACTCATCGTGTAGGTACCGGTATAGTTTTCGTAAGTACCTAAATAGATTTGTGCGGCAGCCGGCTGCGTAACCGTAAGGGGAAGCGTTTTGTCACCTGCCGTGATGGTTACGGTCGTCGAACGCTCCTCGCCGGTATCATTGGCCGGAGTGGTGATATAGAAACGGTTCTGGTAGTTGCCCTTGTCGACCGTGCACCAGTCCTGTCCGCTTGCAGCCGCTACCGACCAGGTGGATACGCCGGTAACCGTCACGTTGACTTGAAATTCGTTTTCGCCTGCATCCAGCGTAATCGGGCTTTTAGGATCCGTGGTGATCGTGATTTCGCCCGTCTGTTCTTTGTTGTCGTCGTCGTCCGAGCAACCGGTGAACATCACACCGCCGCCGGCCAGAAGCAGAGCGGCGAATAACATTGATAATTTTTTCATAGACATGCTTGTTTTGTGGTTTTACAAATGCAAATATAATAAGTTTTTCGAGACGGCTGCCGTTAAAATGAAAATATTGTTAAAAAAATCGGCGTTTCAGTTGGATTCGGCTGTTATCCGCCGCCTTTATGACGGCTTTGCGGCGAAATCGCGACCCCTGTTTGCACGCCAGCGCAGGAAACATAAATTATACCAACCCTTTCGGATTTCCCCTTTTTGCACGTTTCTCCTATTCCGCAATCTATACCGTACAGGGATGGGTGTGGGGGCCATGCCGCCGGCTGTTTGCTTGTCGGGTTCCGGCTTGCGATCCGTCGGATTCATCGGGCTACTCCTCTCCGTGACGCCTGCGTGCCGGATCGGGCCTATCCGATTTCAAACATGCCGTCTGTCGTGGAGGTCGCACGGTGTCGAACCCGCAGGGCTAAAACGCCGGACTGGCTTCCCGCGGCACCGCCCTCTGTGCGGCCTCCTGCTCGACGAGGGCCAAAAGCTCGCGCGCCTGCTGCAGGTTGGCCTCTGCGAAGGCGCCATCGACCACGCGTTTCTTCACCCAGATCATCCGGGCGCCCCGGCGCTTTGCGAAGTCGTGCATCACCCAGTGGGTGCGGCCCCACGAACGGGCTGCCGTGACGCCGACGTCGCAGGCGTGCTGCTCGAAAAAGTCGCGGTTTTCCCGCACTTCGTCCTCGGTGTCGCCCGGCGTGCATACCCCGACGGTCAGCCCGCGGTAGCGGACGACTTTCCGGCGGTCGTGTCCTTCGGGCTGCGGCTGAGGCATGGGCGAGGCGGAGGCCGACGCCTCCAACAGGTCGATCAACAAATTGAGCGTATCGGTTTTACCCGTATAGCCTCTGCGGAAGAGGCCGATAATAGCTTGCATGTGCGAATACAATAAGTGTTACACATGACAGGGCAGGGTTACAAATATAAGAAAAATCCGACGTATCGGCAATTTTTGGCAAAAAAAACATGCGTCCTGCACCGTCCCTCGTCGGTGCAAAAGCCTTAGAGCGGTTTCTCGAATGCGCGTCGCAGCCCGCTCGGATAACGGATTTCGCCGCAGAAACGGTAGCCGAGCCGGTCGAGCAGCCGCAGCATGAACAGGTTGTCGAAGCTGGTGTCCGCACGCACGCTCATAACGGCCCGGCTGCGGGCGAGGGCCTCGATGTGCAGCATGAACGTCCGCGCCACGCCCCGGTGTTTCATCTCATCGGCGACCGCGAGCCGGTGTACCACGGCGTAGGGGCCGGGGGTGAGCCATTGTTCGTCGATGTGCAGGTAGGCAGGTTCCCCGTCGAATCCGACGGCGGCATATGCGACCGCCTGTTCCCGCAGGCGGAGCGTCCACCCGCGTCCGGCGGCGAGGTCCGCCATGATGTCCCGTGCCGAGGGGTAGCCGTCCTGCCATTGGCGGCTGCCGGCCTGTCGCATCTGCCGTTGGGCCTGACGGATGATCTCCAGGATGCGGGGCAGGTCCTTGGTGCGGCCGGGGGTGAAGTCGAGCGATTCGTCCATGCTGCAAAGATAGCCAAAACATCGGAAATCGGATGCCTGCAAACGGTGTCAGGGAGCCGTTACCCGGCGCGGCAACAACCCCAGCAATCCGGTTGTGAGGAGTTCGGCGGCCGGCATCGCCAGCCAGATGCCGATGACGCCCAGCAAGCGCGGGAGCGTGAGGAAGCAGAGCGCCATGAGCACGATGCCCCGCAATACAGTGAGGCCGGTTGCGAGGCGTCCCCGCTCGATGCTCTGGAAATAGCCGATCGCCACGACGTTGATGCCGAAAAAGGGATACCCCGCGGCGAACCATCGCAGCCCCTCCACAGCAATCGGGTAGGCGGCGGATTCGGGCAGCAGGAAAAGGCCTGCGATCCGGGGCCCGAACAGCCAGGTGAATCCGAACACGGCCAGTCCGCAGCAGAAGGCGGTGAGCAGCGCCATGCGCAGGGCCATGCGGCCGCGGCCGCAAAGCCCCGCGCCGTAGTTGTAGCTGATGATGGGCTGCGCCGATTGCAGGATACCGTTATAGACCATGAATACGATGGGGAAGAGGTAGCAGGCGACGCTGAAGGCCGCCACCCCGTCCTTGCCGACATAGCGGATGAAAGTGTGGTTTCCGACCACCATCAGGCATGAAATGGCCGCCTCGCTCAGCAGGGCCGGGAAACCGATGACGGCCATGTAGCCCAGGTTGCGGAACGCGAGACGCAAGCTGCGGGAGCTGAGCTTGAGCTGCACGAACCGTAGCGTGCGGCTGCGGCGACGCATGTACCGCAGCATCATCGCCACGCCGACGATGTAACCGATGCCCGTTGCGATTGCGGCGCCGGGGAGGCCCCAGCCGAAGACGAAGATGAAGAGGTAATCGAGCAGGATGTTGAGCCCGGCCGCGACGAGATTGGCGGCCATGGCGAACCGCGGCGACCCGTCGAGTCGCACGATGAACATGAGGATGTTGAAGAGGGCCAGGGGCGCAAGGAAGAGGGCGAAGCAGACCAGGTAGCGGCGGGCGTCGGCCAGCAGTTCGGGCGGCGTGCCCAGCAGCCCCAGCAGCGGTTGGGCGCTGAGGATCGTGGCGGCGCTCAGCAGGAGCACCGCCAGCGTCGGGAGGACGACCGCCTGCGTGATGTTGATGGCGGCGATGCGCGGCTTGCCCTGCGCCAGATGGATCGAGGCGACAACCGAGCCGCCCATGCCGAACATCAGGCCCAGCCCCGTGCCGAGCGTGAAGAGCGGGGCGGCGATATTGACCGCGGCCAGCGCGTCGCTCCCGATGCCCCGGCCGACGAAGATGCCGTCGGTGAGGATAAAGACCGCCGAAAAGAGCATCCCCAGTACGGTGGGGACGAGGAAACGGCGGAAGAGCCGGCCGACGGCGGCGCTTCGCAGGTCGATGGGGTCGCGTTGCATAACCTGTGTTTTCATAAGCGGTGCAAAAATAGGGATTCCGCAGTCGAAAAAAGTTATCATGGGGTAATTTCCGCCGGCGGGCGGAGGCCGGTTGCGTGTAACATGCTGCCCCGAGCCGCAGGAGGGAGCGGTGTCGAGGCCGGTTTGCGCTCCATCGTGAGACGGACGAGGGGAGTCGCCGGCCTTACCGTCGTCGTTGATGCGGCCTAACGCAGTTCCGCGCGGATGCGGCTCAGGCTTTGGGGCGTAAGCATGAGGTAGGAGGCCAGATCCTTGAGGGCGATACGCTGCAGCAGTTGCGGATATTCACGCAGCAGACGTTCGTATTGGCGCCCTTTGTCCATCCAGGTGTAGTCGGCGAAATAGGCTTCGTACCGCCGGAGGCGTTCTTCGCAGAGCCGGCGTCCCCAGTCGGCCAGTTCTGCATTTTCGGCCATCAGGAGGTCGATCCTCAGGCGCGGGATGCGCAGCAGGCGGGTCGGCTCCATCGTTTCGATGCAGTGGCGCGACACGCCTCCGGGCAGCGATCCGAGCGTGACGGTGGCGGCGTCGCCCTCGAATGCGAAGTCGAGCAGCACGCATCGCTCCTCCCGCATGACGTAACGGCGCACCGATCCTTCCAGCACCAGCAGGAGCTCTTCGTCGCGCTCCCCCTCGCTCAGCAGGAGCGTCTTGCGGGGGTGCGCCGTTTCCCTCGCATGTTCGGTCAGCAGGGCCGTGGCCTGTGGGCTGAGACCGGAGTACAGGAGGTGCGGTTCGTCGGGTTTCATGCCGCAAAGATAGGTCATTTTTTCCGGAACGTTGTGGCGGTATTGTCCGGTACTGCCGCTTTGTCATTTCGTATTGGCGGGACACGGCAAAGATTTCGTCGATTTTTCACTCTTTTTTCGTTGGCACAGGATTTGACTTTTCCATCGACGAAGCCGCCCGGGGTGGCGGCCCCGACAAAGTAAGGTTAAATTTAATATAGGAGGACAACATTATGATGCCTGCAAGAAGAGATCAGAATTGGCTGCCGAGCATTTTCAACGAGATTTTCGGCAACGAGTGGATGGAGCGGTCCAACAGGACGGCTCCCGCCGTGAACATCATCGAGAACGAGGACGACTACTGCGTGGAGGTGGCCGCGCCCGGTATGACGCGCGAGGATTTCAAAATCAACATCAACGAGGACAATGAGTTGGTTATCAGCATGGAGAAACGTACAGAGCGGCAACAGGGCGAAGCGCCCCGCCAGGAACAGGAGCAGCGCGACGAGCAGACGCAGCCCGGCCAGCAGGACGGGAACGGCCGGGACGAGCAGCGGCAGGAGGATAGTCAGGAGCAAAACGCACAGCCGCGCAAGCAGGGTACCTACCTGCGCCGCGAGTTTTCGTACAGCCAGTTCCAGCAGAGCTTCATCCTGCCCGACAACGTGGACAAGGAGAAGATCCGCGCCCGCATGGAGAACGGCGTGCTGACCATCGACATTCCCAAGCGCAAGGAGGAGGAGATGGCCCCCGCATCGCGGCAGATCGACATCGAATAACCCCGGATGCCCGGATATGAAAGCGCGACCGCTCTTCGGGCGGTCGCGCTTTGTTGCATGCGGTACGGATCGCGCTATTTGAGCGGCGGTAACGCCGTCGCGGGCGGTTGTTGCAGGAGCCCGGGACTGTATCCGACAGCTGTGGCCCGTAACTGCCTAATTGGTTGTTTCTGTCCGTTGGCCGGCCGTTGGGTTGACCGTCGGGCCGGTATAGGGCCGGAGCGGGGGTTTCAGAGCATTGTGACAGGCTGCTTGCGCTGTGCGAAGTTGCGCGCGAGCGCTTCGCTGAACGGGGTGGAGAATGAGCGGGCCTGTTCGGGGCACCCCTTGACGCAGGCGCAGCAGCGGATACAACGTGCCGGGTCGGTGTGCAGTTCGTCGCCTTTTGCGATGGCGCCGTTCGGACAGAGCCGGACGCAGCGGCCGCAACGGGTGCAGCGTGCGGGATCGGTCACGGGCAGCAGCGGGACGGGATTTCTGCGCTGGCTGCGGCGGTATTTCAGGACGAAACGGACAAAGCGCAGCATGGAAAGCAGCGGGGTCCGGGGTGTCCGCAGGCGCTCGAGGGCGACGGGCGCGACCCTGCCAGCCGCGAGTTTCCGTCTTACGGCACGGCCGAACGCCTCGGCACAGGCCGCATCGTCGGCATCAGGCCGACCTGCGGCGATGGGGTGGGCGGCTGTGCTATATGAGTGCTCGCCGACGAACGCTCCGCCCGCAACCGGGACGAATCCCTGTTCGCGCAATGCGGCAGAAAGTTCGTCCAGCGCGCCGCCGATATCCCGGTTGCCGTAAACCGCGAGCAGCACCGCGGGCGTCCCCACGCCCCGCAGGGATTTGAGCCGTTCGCGTGCGAGCGGTGCGACGCGGCCGCCGTACACCGGCATGGCGACCACCGCCACGGCCTCGGTCGGCAGGGTTTGAGGGGACGCCGCCTCGCGGGTAAGGTCGATCGTCCGATGTGCGCCGTCGGCAAGGCCCCGGGCTACCGATTCCGCAAGGATGCGCGAGGTGCCCGTGGGGGAGAAGAAGATGGTGAAGAGTTGGTCGGGTTTCATCTTATCAGGATCAGGACCGCTCCACGGAGCGATCGGTTGAGTGCCTGACGTCGGGGTTTCCGATTCGTTGCGGCACGTTGCAAAGATACGAAAAACCGGGAAATGCAATGCGGAGGGTGGTAACACGTTGCGATTTTGCCGCGAAGTTGCAATTTCGCACAAAAGAGCGTATCTTTATTTCCGAACTGCGACCCTTGCCATGAAGACGTTACCACCTTTTGTTCGCCGCCTGACCGACCTGCCCGGTCCTATATGGCTGTTTTGCGGTCTTTGCGTCAATCTGCTTTTCATGGAGATACGCAACATGGGTGTGACCCTGTTAGGGGGTCGGTATTTCGCGGACGGCTTGACCGGGGTTTTGTTTTGGTGGGCGGATCCCTCTTTTCGCTCGGTATGCTGGGGCGTCCTGTTGTGGGGATTCGTTGCACGTAAACATTTTGCCGTTCCGCTGGCCGGCTGGTATGCCGGATTCGAGTTGCTGATGCGTTTCGGCAGTTTGCTGGGGATGTTTCTGAATGCGGAATACTGGTTTGAAAACAAGCATTGCGGGGAGTTCTTTTCCGAGTGTTTCACCAATTTGTACTGGTGCGTCCTGTGGTTTCTCTTTATGCGTTATCTGGAGCGTTCCGAAACCCTGGCCCGTCTGTTCCCCCGTTCGGGGCGACGGGTGCATTGGGCGGTCGTGCTTGTGTTGTTCTTGTCGCAGACCGGTCTTTGGTTGTGGCTGTTCATCGACGGATTCAGCTTATGAACGAGGCGTCGGAAATAGGACGTCGCGGCGAGGAGGCCGCCGTCGAGTACCTGCGAAGAGAGGGCTTTCGTATCTGCGCCCGCAACTGGCGCAACGGACGCTACGAAATCGACGTGGTGGCCTGCCGGGGCGGGTATATTCATTTCGTCGAGGTCAAGACCCGTCGGGCCGGATCGCTCACCGCACCCGAGGCGGCCGTGACCGGTGTAAAGGCCGCCGCCCTGCGACATGCAGCGGCCCGTTATCTGGCTCTTTACGCCCCGGACCTCGAGCCGCGCTTCGACCTGGTGGCCGTTGAAAATCACCCCGGCGGAGAGGTGGAAATACGGCGCGTGGAGGATGCGGTCGAATATGGCTGGTAATTTTGCTTTTCAGACAAATTGTACTATCTTTGCCCCGCTTATTACAACTCGGCAAAATATAAACACCCATGTGGTTATATAATTTCGGTCTTTCCCTCTACGCTTTCGCCATTGCGCTCGTTTCGCCCTGGCACCGGAAAGCGAAACGCTGGAGGGACGGGCGAAAACACCTGCTGCAACGCATGGCCGAAGCCATCGACCCTTCGGAGCCGATCGTCTGGGTGCACGTCGCCTCGCTCGGGGAGTTCGAGCAGGGACGCCCCATTATCGAGAAAATCCGCCTGGAACATCCCCGGTACAAGATCCTGCTGACGTTCTTTTCCCCTTCGGGCTACGAAATCCGCAAAGACTACCCGGGTGCCGACTATATCTTCTACCTGCCCATCGACACGCCGCGCAACGCCCGCCGCTTCCTGGATATCGTCCGACCCGAAATAGCGATCTTCGTCAAGTATGAATTCTGGATCAACCTGCTGACCGGCCTTCGCCGGCGGGGAATCCGCACCTATATCGTTTCGGCCATTTTCCGCCGCAACTCCGTGTTCTTCCGGCAGTGGGGTGGACTTTGGCGTCAGGCACTCGAGACGTTCGACACCCTCTTCGTGCAGAACGAGGAGTCCCGGATCCTGTTGGGAAAGCTCGGTTTCGACAATGTGGTGGTCGCGGGCGACACCCGCTTCGACCGGGTTGCCCAGATTGCCGCCAACGCCAAGCGTATCGAGCTCGTCGAGCGTTTCCGCGGCGGAGAGCGTCTTTTTGTCGCGGGTTCCACCTGGGGGCCGGACGAGGAGCTGCTCATCGAGCTGATGAATGCGAATCCGGGCATCAAATTCGTCGTGGCGCCGCATGAGATGGACGAGTCCCGCATCGCGCGACTGATCGGCGAAACCCGCGGAGGCGCCGTGCGTTATACCCGCTGCACGGATTCGACCGTGCTGGACGACAAGCAGTTGCTTATTCTGGATACGGTCGGCATCCTGGCCTCGGTCTATGGGTATGCGACCTGGGCTTATATCGGCGGCGGATTCGGCGTGGGCATCCATAACACGCTCGAGGCGGCCACGTTCGGCCTGCCCGTGGCCTTCGGCCCCAACTACGCCAAGTTCAAGGAGGCCCGCGACCTGGTCACGCTGGGTGCGGCCCGGTCGGTGAATTCCTACGAGGAGCTGCGGACGTGGTTCATTCCCCTGCGCGACAATCCCGAATTTCTGCTCAAAACCAGCCGTGCGGCGAAGGATTACACAACGCGCCACCAGGGTGCCACCGGCATCGTCGTCCGCACGATTTTCGGCTCCGCGGAATAGACGCTTTGCCGTCCGTTGCCCAGCTTCGGCATGTGAATCCCCGGGAACAAGTGAGGAGCAGCCGAAGATGCCCTTTCGTTTCGGTATATTTTCCACCGGTCATTCTTCTCATCGTCTTTTTCCCGCCTCAGTCTTGCTTACGTCCCGGTCTTTCTCCCATCTGATCTTTCCTATCGACCCGGACTTTCTTCAGTCGGTCTTTCTCCCGATTTTGCCCCTTTTCGCATTGCTCCTTTCCCTCCTGCTCCTCCTTTTTTGCCGCGGACCGACCTGTGGGGTTTCCTGACGGTTTTGTGGATTCGCTCTGGCTTTTTCGTTGCAATCGGCCTATTGAGGAGGCGAAGAAAACGGAGCGTAGCCTTTTTATAGGCTACGCTCCAGTACAGTAGTTCTAAGCGATTCGGAGGCCGGTTGTCCGGGTTTGGCGGACGGGGCCGTTCGCCGGCGTCGCCCCCTTCGGGGTTTAACGCCCCATCACCAGGTCGGCGTTTTTGGGCGTTTTGTACCAGTCGGCGGCGCGCGGTCCTCCCTTCGCGTTGCGGAGGAAGAAGTAGCAGTCGTCGATGCTCTTTCCCTCCTGCGGCCACCGGAAACTCCACGACGGGTCGTCGGGGTCGCTGAGCGGAATATCCAGCACGCAGGGGTATTCGGTCGTGTTGAAACTGCTCAGGTAAATGTACACGCCCCGCCCGTTCTCCATGCAGGGCTGGATGTCGCCGTAAAGGGTCTGGGTCTCGGCCTCGGCCGGCTCTTCCCATTGCCGGTCGGGATAGACGTTGCGGAATCCCTTGAGGTCCGGCAGCAGACAGGTGAAGCCCTTCGCATCGCGGAATCCGAATTTGTTGTCCATCGAAGCGCCGGTCGCAAGCGCCCGTACGGTGACCTGCTTAGCCTTGTTGCCCGATTTGTAGTAGTCCTTGATCTGGTACTGGATGACCGCATCGTTGAAGTCCAGGTCGCCTTTCCACGGGTAGTTGTCCTCGAAAAGGTAGATGCCCGAGGTGGTTTTACATTCGAGTTTCTCGGGGTCTTCCGCCCCGCTGTTGCCCGTCTCCACCGAACCGCCGGGTTCGATCTCTTTGGGGTTGCTCTGAATCAGACAGAGCAGGTCGTTGTAGTCGCCGTCATACTTGCCGGTCTCCGTGACCAGGCGGTTCTCCATGCCCAGGATGTTGCCCTGGAAGTCCCCGACGGTCACATGGCAGACGAATCCATTGGCCAGATGGCGGTTCGTGATCCGGTAGGAGCCGCTGCCGTCGGAGTACCTGAGCGTGTAATCTTCCACCGCGGGATTGAGGGCGGGCGTGGTGAAGCGGATGCCGTGGTCACCCACCGGACTGTTGCCGTAATAGGCGAAGCCGACGTTCACCCCCTTGGGAAACGAACCGAGCTGGAACCGCTTGTAGGTGCTTACATTGCCCATCAGCTCGTCGCGGGTGTAGAAGACCCACTTGCGGTAGGCGCGGATATCGTCGAGTGTCACGGGTACGACCTCATCGTTTACCACGCCGTAGAAGGTGCAGTCGTCGGCGGTCAGGCGGTCCATCCGCTCGCTCGGATAGGTGTAAAACCAGAGTTTGCCATAGAGCGATCCCTGCCGCGCTCCGCCGTCGCCGAGAAACGTGAGCCACAGTTCGGCCTCGTCGAAGTCCCCCGTGCTCGGGGTCCGGGCGATCACCAGGTCGGTGCAGACGAACAGGTCCTCGCCGCGCACGTTGTTGGGTTTCTCGGGGAAATAGACGCTGTTTACGGCGGTCATCACTTCGGCAGGCACCTTATAGACGTCCGAGGCGCGCGAGGAGGACATAGCCGCCTCCGCCGCGATGGAGAGGTTGCCGACGGGATAGCTCTTCAGGTCGCCCTGGGCGGTGACGTAGATTTTCGTCACGTCCTTCGGCACCTCGAGCGTGGTGTGAATAGGGGTGAATCCCGTCAGGACGGGCTGGCGGGTGAGCGTCTCGCCGTCATAAGGGTTTCCGTAATAGAATGCGAAGTACTCGCCCGGAATTTCCGAGGTGACGTCCACGGTGACGGTTTTCCGGTTGCTGAATGTTTCGACGTAGGCGGCGGGATCGATTCCGGCCGTGCCGTTGCGGTCCGTATTCACGCAGGCTGCGAGGCCCAGCGCGGCGAAAATGAGGGGGAATGCGCTCACTTGCATGGTCGTGGGGGATATTTTTCGCAAAGTTAAGCATTTTTCGTTCCGGACGCATAACCGGCGGCGGAAATTATCGGATCGCGACCAACTAATCGGTACGGACGGACAAAAAAATCCCGGTATCTTTACCGGGATCGGAGTAAGTAAGTGTGAGGCGGGCGCCTTTTCCGGCGTCGTTAGTTTTTCGAGGTCATGATGTCGAGTACCAGCCGGTCGGTTTCGTTCATGCCGTCGCGTCCGATGCGTGTCAGGTTGCGGATGCACTGGTCCACGTCGTCGTCGATGATCCCCTCGACGGCCGTGACGCAGCGATGCTCCAGAGCCATCATGGCCGAGAGCACGGCAGTCGATACGCCGCTGGTGAGCTTCATGGCGCAGCTCGGTTTGGCACCGTCGCAGATCATGCCCGTCAGGTTGGCGATCATGTTCTTCACGGCGAAGGTGACCTCCTCGTAGCCGCCGCCCATCAGGTAGGCGATGCCGCAGCTCGACCCGGTCGCGGCGACCACGCAGCCGCAGAGGGCCGAGAGGCGGCCGAGGCTCTGTTTCATGTAGATCACTGTCAGATGGCTCAGCGTAAGGGCCCGGATGGTCTGCTCCTCGGTGGCGCCGTTCTCCTCGGCATACACCACCACCGGGAGCGTCGCCGCGATGCCCTGGTTGCCGCTTCCGGAGTTGCTCATCACGGGGATCATGGCCCCGGCCATGCGGGCGTCGCAGGCCGCGGAGGTGTAGGAGAGCATTCTGAGGAATACGCTGTCGCCCAGCACTTTCAACTCCCTGTCGTGGCGGAGGGTCTTGCCCAAGCAATGCCCGTAGTCCCCTTTGAACGACTGCTCGGCCGCCGCTTTGTTCAGCCGTCGGGTTTCGAGGATGAAACGCAGCTCGTCGAGCGGGGTCGTCATGGCGAAGTCGTAAACCCTGCGCAGCGACAGGGCCGGGCCGTTCTGCTCCTCTTCGCCGGCCGAGGCGCCGCGCTGGTCGAGCTGCGACTGCCCGTCGCGGGCCTCGAAGACGAAGTTGGTATGCCCCCCGGCGATGACCGCGACGGCGGTGTGATCCCCGGCAGCGGCTTCGATTTCGATGTAGAGTTTTTCCTCGATTCCCTCCTTCAGTCCGATGGTGATGCGTTTCTCGTCCACATACCGCTTGCCGCGTGCCACGGCCTCGGCATCGACGTCGCGCAGCACTTCGAGCCGGTAGGCGGACTTGCCGATCAGGGCGCCGAGCGCAATGGCGATCGGCAGGCCGATCATGCCCGTGCCGGGGATGCCTACGCCCATGGCGTTTTTGAGGATATTGGCCGAGAGGCGGGCGACGATGCGTTCGGGTTCCGTGCCGAGGATTTCGGTGGCTTTCGCCACGCAGAGGGCGACGGCGATGGGCTCCGTGCAGCCGATGGCCGGTACGACCTCGCGGTTGATCAGGGCGACGATCTGTTCGCGTTCAGGTTGAGGTATCATGTATGCGTAGTTTTAGTCGGATTACAAAGGTAGCCATTTTTCGTTATCTTCGTGCGGAAAAACGTTGCGAGATGGAAAAACCGAATCATCGGAAGTGGAAGGTGCTCTCCCGCGAGTACCTGGCCCGCGAGCCCTGGTTTACCGTGCGGCGCGACCGCGTGGAGTTACCCGACGGGCGGCAGATCCCGGGCTATTATGTCTTCGAGTATCCGGCCTGGGTCAATGTGCTCGCCCGTACCGCCGACGGGCTTTATCTCTTTGTCAGCCAGTACCGTCACGGATTGGGGGAGACGCATTACGAGCTGGTGGCCGGGGTGAGCGAAGCCTCCGACGCCGGCATGGAGGCCGCCGCACGCCGCGAACTGGCCGAGGAGACCGGTTACGGCGGAGGCTGCTGGCGGCTTTACATGACCCTTTCGGCCAATCCCGCCACCACGAACAACCTGACCTACTGCTTTCTGGCCGAAGGGGTCGAACGACTCGGCGAACCCCGCCCCGATGCGACGGAAGACCTCGACGTGCATCTTTTGACCGAATCCCAGGTGCGCGAGTTGCTCTGCGGCGACGGAATCCGGCAGGCGCTTCACGCGGCGCCGCTTTGGAAATACGCTGCCGAACGCCGCTGGTTCTGACTCCGGCTTGTTCCTCCGAAACCGGTTTGCCGGGCCGCGGTGATCTCGACGTAAAGCCGGCCGTTCCGATCGGTTATATGGCCCCGAGATCGGCGAACCAGTAGGAGTATGTGCGCACGGAGCCGTCGTCGAGGCGCACGTCATAGCTGCGGCGGAAGGGGTCGCCGAGGCGGAAGGGGACGGGCGAGCGGAAGATGGGGCCATCGTAACAGAAGGTGTGGTATTCCCCGTTTTCCCCGTTGGGATCGGCATTCGGGGGAAGCGAGGCGACGAAAGCGGGGTCGATCTCCCGGCCGATGGCGTCGGCTCCCAGGATGTCGGCCATCGTCGTGACGACGACCGTGCGGAGCCCCGAGGCGAGAAACTCGCCCATCACCTCTTCCGACGTGCGGCCCCAGAGGGGTTCGACGACCGTGATGCCGAGGGGCGCGAGCTGCGCCTCGCGGTACTTTCGCACGTCCTGCAGGAAGATATCTCCGAAAATGGAATGGGTCACTCCCAGCGTCTTGAAATGCTCCGCCGTGCGGCGCATGGCCTCTGCGTAATCCGCCATGTCGCCGGCCGGCGTCAGAGCGACTTCGTGAAGCGGGATGCCGATGCGGGCGGCCTGGGCCCGCAGCAGAGGCAGCGGAATGCCGTGCATGGTCGAACGGCGCGATTCCCGGTTTACGGTGGTGAGCAGGGCGACGATCTCGTACCGTCCCGACTCGATCGCCCGCAGGAGCGCATGGGCCGAGTCCTTGCCGCCGCTCCAGTTGAACACGGCCTTTATCCGTTCCATTGTACGTCTGTTGCGTTGTGGAAAAATCCGCAGACCAGGGTGAGGTATTCGGGCATTTGCCCCCGGGAGCCCCAGCGGAGTTCGATGCCGAAGAGCTCGGAGGTCGTGCGGCCGATGTCGAAGCCGCAGGCTTCGAGCGAGGGGCGCACCCGGTCGGGATGGCGGCATGGCTTTCCCTCGGGGCGCGTGCAGCTCCCCTCCGGACAGTGGAGGCACGAGCCGACGTAAGCGAAAGCCCGGCCGCCCCAGCGGGACTCCATGTCGAGCAGGCGGCTTTCGAGGCGCTCTCTTTCGGGCAGGATCAGCCGCCGGGCTGCCGTGAGGGGGAGGCCGGGAGCGGCGGGGGTGATGCGTGTCGCCACGAGCAGTGCCGTTGCGTAACCGCCGATATACTCCTCAGCGTCGAAGTCAAAGGGCGGGCACCCCCAGCTTTGTCCGTAGTTGGGACAGGTGCGGCAGTAGCCGGCGATGCGGTCGGCATCCCGAAAGCGGGCGATGTAGTCGGCAGCGGGAAGCGTGACGACGAAATCCCGTGCAAGGTACTCTTTCATGGCAGAATGATCCGGATATACATACGACCGATTGCATGTTGCAGGCCGGACCCGAAGGTCCGACATTCCGACCCGGGCGAGGATCGGCTGCTCCGGGATCGAATCTCGGATTCCGACCGGCTCTTGTGCTTTTCAGGCCGGGACAAAATTAAGAAATTCTGCGTGAACCGCCTTGGTTTCGACAGGAATAATCGCAGGGGCAGGTGCGACCGGGGCGGCTCTTCACGGCTTTTTCGTATCTTTGCCCTATGGAAAATCGGGGATACCTACATGTTTACACGGGCGACGGCAAGGGCAAGACCACGGCGGCGTTCGGGTTGGCCGTGCGGGCGCTGTGCGCGGGCAGGAGGGTCTATATCGGGCAGTTCGTCAAGTCGATGCAATACAGCGAGACGAAGATCGGGGAACTTTTTTTCGGTCTCAGGATCGAACAACTGGGGCGTGGCTGCTTTATCGACCGCGATCCTGCACCGCAGGATGTCGCACTCGCCCGTGCGGGGCTCGCACGCTGCCGCGAGGCGATGACCTCGGGCGATTATGACCTGGTGGTGCTCGACGAGCTGACCATCGCCCTGCACTTCGGGCTGCTGGAGGTCGGGGAGGTGCTGGAGGCGCTCCGCGGCCGCAATCCGCGGGTCGAGGCGGTCGTCACGGGGCGCTATGCGCCGCAGGAGCTCATCGATGCGGCCGACCTGGTGACCGAAATGCGCGAGGTGAAGCATTACTATGCGCAGGGCGTCCTGTCGCGCGAGGGGATCGACCGGTAACGGGGTTGTCGGTGCGCCTCAGCCGCGCCGCCTGACGGCACAGGTGCCGGGGTCGAAAGCCACGGACGAATTGCTGAAAAGCCGCTCGATATGGCCGCTACGGATCATTTCGGCCGTGGGGAGATGGTGCAGCCGGGGCGGGTCGAGCAGTGCGACCGAGTCGCAGAGGGTCAGCGCGATGTCGAGCTCGTGCGTCGAGAAGAGGATGCATTTGCCCTCGTCGCGGGCCAGCCGGCCGAGCAGCGTGCAGAGTTCGTAACGGTTCGGCAGGTCGAGGAACGAGGTCGGCTCGTCGAGCAGGATCACGGGCGTCTGCTGAGCCAGTGCGCGGGCGATCATCACACGCTGACATTCGCCGTCCGACATGCGGTCCATCGTCCGTCCGGCATACTCCGCCATGCCGACCGATCGGAGCGAGCGCTCCACGATGCAGGCGTCTTCGGGCTGCATCCGCCCGATCCAGTTGGTGTAGGGAGCCCGCCCGAGCGCAACCACGTCGCGGCACCGGAGGTTGGGGATGCGTACCCGCTCGGTGGTGACGAATGCGACGGTGGCGGCCAGACGCGCCGGTGTCAGCTTCTCCACAGGCGTGCCGTCGAGCCGTATCGTTCCGCCCGCCACGGGTCCCAGCCCTGCGATCGCCCGCAGAAGCGTCGATTTGCCCGATCCGTTGCGCCCCACCAGGGCTGCGAGTGCACCCGCCGGCAATTCGGTCGAGACGTCCGAGAGCAGGATGCGGCTGCCGTAGCCGATGGCGAGGTGTTCGAGACAGATCATGGGTTACGCGATATTTTTGTTGCCGAGCACGACCCAGATGACGATTGGAATACCCAGCAGGGCGGTGATGGTGTTCACCGGCAGGGTCAGCAGTTTGGAGATCACGTCGCACAGCAGCATCACGATCATGCCCGTGAGTGCGGCCGCAGGCATCAGCACCCGGTGGTCGGCGTTGCGGAAGAGCAGGCGTGCGACGTGCGGCACGGCCAGGCCGACGAATCCGATGGGGCCGCAGAAAGCCGTCACGGTGCCCGCCAGCAGGGTCGTAGAGAGGAAGATCAGCAGCCGTGAGCGCCGGATGTCGAGCCCCATCGTGCGGGCATAGTTCTCGCCCAGCAGCAGCAGGTTGAGCGGCTTGATGACGGCCACCGCCAGCACGAGACCCGCGCCGACGGCCGGAAGCAGCAGGGCGAGCTGCGACGTGGTGACGTCGCCCAGCGAACCCATCGTCCAGATGACGAATGATTTGAGAGCCGCTTCGTCGCTCAGGTATTGCATGATTTGCACGACGGCCGAGACCCCCGATCCGAACATCATGCCCAGGATCAGGATGACCATGATATCCCTGATCCGGCGGCTGACGGCCGCGATCACGGCAAGGATCGCCGCCGCGCCGACCCATGCGGCCCCGGCCACTCCGAGTGCGGTGAATCCAGGGCTTCCGGCGATTCCCAGGAGGGGGGCGCCCAACATGAAGAGCGCCACGCCGAAACTCGCACCCGAGCTGATGCCCAGCACATAGGGCCCGGCCAGCGGGTTGCGGAAAAGGGTCTGCATCTGCAGACCGCTCACCGCGAGAGCTGCGCCTGCCGTGAGCGCGACGACGGCCTTGAGCAGGCGGATGTGCAGCACGATCTTGGCCGTGGCTGCGGGGCAATTGCCACCGGTCAGCGCGGCCCAGATGTCGCCCGGGGGAATACGGACGGCGCCCACTGCCATATCGAGGACGAAAAGCCCGACAGTCAGCAGCGACAGGATGCAGAAAAGAAGTGCCGCACGCGGTTTCATGCCGCAAAGATAGGGATTCGCAGCGTCATTCGACTTGGCGGTAGTAATAAAAATCCTCGCTGACGAGCTCCGGGTGGAAAATCCGGATCAGGTCGCGCAGCACCAGGTCGGGGCGGACGACGCCCGATTCCCAGTAGTCGTTTCCCCCGGCGGGGGTGATCCGCCGGTCGCAGTTATAGACGGCGCCCTGGCGTACGCAGCGCACGTCAGCGAACTTCGGATAGCGTGTGCGCAGCTCCCCGAGCGTCGGGATATTCCCGACGTTGAGCCACACGTCTGCCTCGGCAGTGAGCAGATAGGCCTCCTCCAGGTCGATCGGCAGCGAGCGGTTGGAGGTGTTCCTGCGGTAGATGTAGTCGCCTCCTGAGTCGGCGATCAGCCGTGCGAGGTAACTGCGGGTCGAAGCCATGAACCACGAATCCCCGTAAGGGGTGTTAATCATCACTTTGGGCTGCGGGCCGGCGGCAGCCGCGGCCCGTTCCCGGAGCGCCTCGTAGCGTTCGGGGATCGCCCGGAAAAGCGTCTCCCCCGCCTCCCTCTCGCCGGCGAGTTCGGCGACGGCCACCAGCCACTCGGCTTTGCCGAGCGGCGACTCTTCGAGGTACTCGCCGATGTAGGCGAAGGGAATCCCGAGCTCCCGCAGCCTGGACTCCATGCCGCTGGCGGCGTTCACGCCATAGAGCAGCACCAGGTCAGGTTCGAGCCCGAGCAGCAGTTCGTAATTCACGTTGCCGTCGAATCCCACGTCGCCCACCTTGTCCCGGTTGGCGGCGATGGAGGGGGTTGTGATGTAATCGAGCCCCGATACCCCGACCACGCGATCCGCTGCACCGAGGGCGTCGAGCATGGCTACTTGTGTCGAGGACATGCAGACGATGCGCCGTGCCTCGCCGTACAACACCTCGCCCTCGAATCCGGCGGGAACGGGCTCGCCGTTCCGTGCGATGAGGAAGCATTTTTCGACCCCGTCGGCACCCTGCCAGGGATTCCTGACCCGGAGCAGCGTGCTGGCTCTCCCGCCGGTGCCGACGATCTCGAAACCCGAGGCATAGGCCGGGGTGTAGAGAGGCCGGTCGAAGTCGTCGAGCGAGGCGGCCCGCCGGGAGCCGCAGGCGGTGAACAGGGCCGTGGCCGCCGCCAACACCGCGAATCGGTACAATCGTATTATCATGGTCGATCGGTTTTAATCACTGCGCATGTCCCGGGCCCTGCGGGGTCGGGTGTCCGCGCCTGCGTTCCCGTTGCGGGAGCCGGAGTAAGTCGTTATGGCAGACGACCAAAGGCTACTAATCTCATGTTCCGGCTCCCGGTCACAGGGTTATTTCATGTAATTCTGTTCGTTTTTGCAGGAGGCTGTCCGCCCGGCGGGCCTCGCACGGTGCTATTTCCGTTTGCCCCAGCGGGGCTTGATGTCGAGGAATACCTCGAAGTTCATGCGCGGCATCGGACGCGAGAGCACCGACTGGTACTCCTCGTTCAACAGATTCTTGACCGAAAGTTTCACCGAGAAGTACGCCCAACTGAACGTGAAGAGCTTTTCCAGCGAAGCGTCGCTCATGTAGTAGGGGGTGATGCGCGTGATATTCGAGAATCTGTCGTTGTCCGAGGTGGTGAACCGTTCGCTGTAATAGCACCATTTATAGACCAGACGCCACGATTTATAGGCGAGCCGGCCGGTGAGCGACGCGGAGTACTCGGGGATGTAAACCAACTGTTTCCCGACCGAGCGGTCGTTTTCGCTCAACGGCTCGCCGCGGTTGATTGCGGGGGTCCACGAAAAGCTGCCGTCGGCCCCGACCTGCCAGTTCGGAGAAAGCATGGCCTCCAGACCGGCCTTGAGCTCCACGCCATAAGAGTGCACCTCTTTGATGTTCACGGGCGTCCAGAACCCTTTTATCGTCGGCAGCCAGAGAATCCAGTCTTCGATCCGCGAATCGAACCAGGTCGCCTCGCCGCGCAGCGTGTACTTCCCCTCGTGGCCGACGGAGAACGAGAGTCCCGCATCGTAGGTGAAGCCGTGCTCCCTGCGCAGCGAGTCGTTGCCGCCCGGCTGGAAATAGAGGTCGTTCAACGTCGGGAAACGGTAGTTGCGCGAAATGGAGGCTTTCGCCACCACGTTGCCCTTTTTCGAGAGTACGAAATCGGCGAAGAATGCCGGAACGATCGGCGTCCAGTCGTCGCCGTACATCTCTTCGCGCAGGGCGAGCGAGAGTCCCAGCCGCTCGGTGGGCATCCACTTGGCCGAGACGTACCCCGTCAGCTCGACGCGGCCCTGGTCGTAACCCACGACGACCTGTTTGTTGTTGCCCTGTCCCTGGGTGTTGGGATCCTTTCGGGGGATGACGTTCTTGTCCTGGCTGCGGACGAAGTGCTGGTGCAGCGAAACATTGGCCGTGAAGAGCCATTTGCGTCCGATGTAGTACTCTCCCTCCGCCGAGCCGTAGAGCGTGTTGATCGTGCTGCGCGAGCGGATCATCTGCTCCATCCTGCCGTTACCGAGGTCCTGTTCAAAGTCGTAGGCCTGCCACGTGTGGATGTAGCCCGCGTGGGCGCCGACCTTGAAGTGCTTGCGCAACCGTTCCCACGAAACCACGCTGCGGAACGTCTCTTCGCGCTGTTGGTTGGAATAGACGTTTTCGTCGCGGTAGTTCACATCGAGCATGGGCAAGCCCCGCTTCGAGTGGATGTACCAGGCCTGCAAGGCGAGGCGGTCGCCCCGGTCGGTATGGTAGTAGGCCTCCTGCAGCACATGCAGATCATGGTATGCGCCGCTTTTGTTGCGGTCCAGAGGGTAGTAGGAGGCGATGATGTGGTAATTTTCGTCCAGGATGTTGAGTTTCTTGTTGTGGTTGCGGTATTTGAAATCGTTGGGCGACGAGGAGCAGACCACGCGCGTCGAAAGCTGCCAGCGGTCGTTGCCCCATGTCAGGCGCAGGAATTCATCGAAGGTGGAGAACGACCCGATACCCTGGACGTATTGCAGACCGAATCCCCGTGCGTCGGCCGGCCGCGTCGCGAGGGTCACGGCGCCGCCCAGACCGCCGCCCGTGACGTTCACCGACGAGGTGCCGTGTAGCAGCGCAGCGTCGTCGATGAAATAGGCGGGAATCATCGAGAAGTCGGTCATGCCCAGCATGGGGGAGTTGATGCGCATGCCGTTCCACGTCACCTGGGTGTGCGAGGGCGACGTGCCGCGGAAAGCCACCGTCGAGAGGGTGGCCCGCCCGTACTGCTTGACGAAGATCGAGGTGTTGAAGGTCAGCACGTCGGCCATCGAGAGGGCGATATTCTCGTGCAGCGCAACGGTGTCGAGCCTGGTCTGCTGCATGCCGATCTCCTTCATCGGACGGCGTGCGGTGATCCCCACTTCGCCGATCGGGACGACGAACGAGGGGTTGTCGTTCCACCAGCCGTTGCCGCGGGATTGCTGCTTTTGCTGCCCCCGTGCTGTTGCGGCGCAGGCGAAAATGAGCGTACAGAGTAATAATTTCTTCATTCCGGGTGATCCGTTTCCTTTGTCGCCGCGTCCGGCCTCGTGCGGGCGCGGTCTGAATTGGGGTTTATTGGTCGCCGCACCGTCCAGGCGGGCCGCATACGAAGGAGGATTGCAGGTGTCTCATGGCGTGAGGGTTTATCTCCAGCAGAATGAGCCCGGGATGATTCCCACCGTGAATTTGTCGAGCTGCTTTCCCTCGGAGGAATAGCGATAGACCACACCGGGCTGAACGTAGTCGATGGCGTCGGCGATATAGACATCGGAGTTTACGGGATTGACGGTCAATCCGTAATACAATGTTTTGCGGTATTCGAGGAACGGTTTGACCGGAATGCGCTCCGCATCGACATCCATGCGCCAGACCGATTTGTTGATCCAGTAGAGCGTGTCGCGCGAGCCGTTGAGCTGCACCTCCGAGGGACAGTCGCCGAGCCCGAACCTGAACTGTTTCACGACGGTGAAGGTCTCGGCATCGATGCAGCAGAGCGTCGGGGCTTCGTATCCGTAGGGGCTGCCCTCGTAACCGCCGTCGGTGATTGTCCACAGCCTGTCGTGACAGTCCATCACCAGCGAGGTCGGCTGGATGCCGACGGTGAGCTCCCCGACGACCCGGTCGGTTTCGGTGTCGATCTTGAGGATGCGGTTTTGGTAGGACCAGCAGTTGGTAAAGACGTATTTTCCGTATTGTACCATCTGTTCGGTCGATCCCGACTCGAAATCCATGTCGGTCTCGATGTAACCCGTAATCCCGTAGGTTTTCGGATTCACGATGTAGATGCGGGGGTCCCAAAGCTGGGTGACGTAGGCTTTTTCATCGCTCAGGAAATGGATGTGGCGGGGGGAGGTGAACCCCGTGATGCGGCCGATCTCGCGGAACGTGTCGGGGTCGATGGCGAAGATGACGCCCGAATTGTTCACCACCACCCAACCCACGCCGTTATGGATAATCATGGACTGGGCCACGTCGCCCAGCTTGAAACCGTTGGCGCGAACGAACACCTCGTTTTCCACCCGCATCGATTCGGGATCGTAGTAGGAGAGCGATGCGTTGCCGTACATGAAGTTGCCCTCGTTGGTGATGAAAAGGCCCCTGCCGGTGGGAACGGAACCGTCCCCGAAATCTTTGCCCGTGTCGAACTCTTCCTGCACGCGGTCGCCGTATTCCATGCAGCCGGGCAGCAGGAACAGGCAGAGCAGGAGGAGGGATAGTGTGTTCCGGATCATGGTCTAAAAGGAGACGATGCAACGGCACCGCCCGCTCCACAGAGCTCCCGTTGTCAGGTAAGGGAATTGCTTTTTCATAACGGTAAAATTCTTATAATCGGATCCCTATCGGTCAAAAAAATCCCGCTCGCACCGGAGATGCACGAGCGGGATTCATATGGACGAATATTGCAGTCAGAACCGAGACGAATCTGTCCGATCACTACCCGTAACCCGCAGGTGTAAATCCTTTCGTCAGGGCAGGTCTTCTGACTCGCTCCCTCCGCAACGCCTTCCCGGCCGAGGCCAGTGGCAAGAGTGTGCGGAGCGTCCTTTCGGACGGGAACTCACAGCAGCAGGTACTGTCGCCGATTTGCACGGCATTCCCTTTTAATTCCGACGGGTCGGGTATTCCCGTCCCGGAAACCTTGACGCCGCAAAGATAGCTAAAAAATCGAAACGCGGCGTCGGGCGGTAAAATAATTTTGAAATCGCGGTTACAGGGCCGGTAGCGATCTGCGGGACTGTCTGCCTGCCCGTTCCGATGGCCTCAGCGTCGCCTGACCAGGCCCGGATGCTCGGCTTCGACGGTGCAGTCACCGGCATAGCTCACCTTGCCGCCGGAGGTGATGGCGGTGCTCAGCTTGCCCGAGCAGCGGACATCGGCCTTGCCGTAGGATGCGGCGGTGATTTCGTAACGTTCCACCGTCAGGTCGGGAGCCGAAAAGGAACCCCCCGAATTGACGTTGACTACGCCGTGCTGTACGGTCGAGTTACCGCCGAGGTCGATTTTTCCGTAGCCGATAGCCGTGGCCGTAAATTGTTTCCAGGAAAATGTGCCGCGAATGACGCCGCCTCCGGCTGCTTTGAGCGAAACCGTATCGCCATGCATCGGGCCGAAGATTTTTCCGTAGTTCGTTGCCGTCAGATGCAAGTCGCCGGCAACGACGTTTCCGTTCCATGTGGAGCCCCCGCCGGCGTCCAGCGTCAGCATGCGGGCCTGCGCATCGCCCTTGAACTGGCCGTAGTTCCGCAGGGAGATCGTACAATCGCCGGTACATTGGATCGATGCGGTCACAATCGAGCCCGTGTTGATCTGGACGGCGGCTCGGGTCGCCTGCAACGAACCCTGGATCTTGCCGTAGTTGTTGGCCAGAAGCTCCAGCTGGTCGGCGTCGGCATCGGCGGTGACCGAGCCGCCGGTCAGGGCCTCGATCGTGACTTTGGACGCTTTCAACGGCATTTGGCAGACAATTCTGCCGTAGGAATTCGCTCGGATGCGGCTCAGGGATGCGGATGCCGGTACGATGGCCGTGATATGTACGTCGGTGATCGAGCGGGCCTCGGGACGGAAACCGAGTGTCAGCGAGCCGCCCTGCCGGTCGAGCGTCACCCAGTCGATGACGTTGTCGTCGGCGGTGACGATGATTTGTGTCGCGGTCGGACTTACCGTGACCTCGATATCGTTGAAAACCTCCAGTACGGAGTAGTCGCCCGCCGCGCCCAGCGATTGGGATACGATATTCCCGCTGCCCGTTACGTTGGTTTCACGGACTCGGCGGGTTGCGGCGGTGCGTTTGATGCGGGTGCTGATCGCCCCCTCGGTGTTGTAGAGCTGGCGAATCTGTTCGGCCGTGAGGATGGCGGCGAACTTGTCCACGTAGTCGCGCTTGATGCGGGCCGTGGCAGCGATGTTGTCCAGCTTGGTTTTGAGGGCTTCGCGCTGCTCGGCCTGGCCGGGAGCCGCTGCCTCGGTCACCTCGGTGTGCATGGCCTTCGCCAGTTCGTCACGGTAGGTGACGTAAAGTGCGGTGAACTGTTCGCGCTGTTTCCCTTTCAGCCCGAGTTCGCGGATTACCTGATCGCAGGCCGCGGCGTTGAGCGATTCGAGCGACTGGGTGCTGACGGCTGTACGTTCGGCGTCGTCGATGGCTCGGATGGCATCCAGCATGGCTTGCCGCATGGGGCTATCCGCCGTGGATGCGGAGCAGGGCGCCTGTATGCAGCACAGGACGCAGAGAAGGAGGAGGATTCGTTTCATGGTGCCTTGGTTTATAATTGCTGGTCGTAAAGGATGTCGTCGTAATTTAGCGCGGCCGCCTGCCGCAGCGTTTCGGCCGGGGCGGTGGTGAGCAGCGCATCCAGGTCGGGGCCGTCGAGGGTGCGCCGCTCGAGGCAGAGGCCCAGGATGGCCCCGGCCAGCAGTACGGCGGCTGCGCCGGCGATGCACAGCCTGCGCAGGCGGGCGGGGTGCCTGTGCTCTCCGGCGCCGACGGTTTGGCTGAGGATCCGTTCGCGCATCCGGTCGAGGCTCCCCTCGGGAAGCGTATAGGGCAGTTTGCGGCCGATGAGTTCCTGTTCGTTCATGGCAGTTGTTCCGTTAGTTGTCGTTTGAGGTTGCAGACGGCCAGGTGGTAATTGACGCGCAGCGTTTTTTCCCGCTGCCGCAACACCCCGGCGATCTGGGCATAGGGCATTTCGTCGTAATAGCGCAGGTTGAAAACCAGCCGTTGCTTGAGAGGCAGGCGCAGCACCGCCTGTTGGAAGCGCACGAGCAGCTCGTCGCTGTCCGGAGCGGCCTGTTCGCTTACGCGGCCGGCCAACGTGCGGCTCACCGCGTCGAGCGGGGTCAGCAGCGACCGCCTGCGCCTGCCGAGCAGACTGAGCGCCCGGTTGGTGGCGATCCGGTAGAGCCAGGCTTTGAGTGCGGGGCCGTCGCCCCGGAAGCGGTCGATCCCCTTGTAAGCCCGCAGCAATGTCTCCTGGACCACGTCCTCTGCGTCCTCGTGCACCACCACAAGCCGTCGTGCGTGCCAGTAGAGCGGGGTGAGGCAGCTTTCGAGCAGACGGCCGAACGCCGCGCTGCGGGTCTCGGAGTCGTGCAGCTCGCGGAGCAGCGCGTCGGATATGTCGAAAGGTTTCTGCATGCGGTTTGTCAGTAAGACCCCGTAAAGTTGCAAAAGTTAATTGCGATCCGGAAATTATTGTCGTTTTTTCGGTTGGCGTCTCTCCTGCTGCCGGGGCGGTTGCGTTCCCGGAGCTGCCTGTTGCATCGTATCCCGTGCTCCGGGATGCGCACGGCGGACGACGTTTGCGGTGTGGTTTCGGTTTTATGCGGCGTGCGGTGTCCGTCGGTCGGGATCATTCGGACAGGGTGCCGTATTGCCGGGTGCGGAGGTTGCCGGCGGAAAGCTCGGGTGCAAAAATCGGTTGAGTCGCTTGCCGTTTCGGGACGGATGCCTTATCTTTGCCAACATGTATCTTGTGGCGGACAGCGGTGCGACCAAATGCGACTGGGCGCTGGTGGCGGAGAGCGGTGTGCAGCGCCTGCGGACGCGGGGCCTCAATCCGGCCGTCCAGGAGGCGGCGTACATGCGCCGGGTGCTCGCATCGGAGCTCGGGGCGGATGCCGCTCCCGAGGCAGTGTGGTTCTATGGGGCCGGTTGCTCTGCGCGTTTTCCCGAGGCGACGGCCCTGATGCGGACGCTGCTCGGGGAGCGTTTCCCGTCGGCGCGCATCGGCGTGGAGTCCGATCTGCTGGGCGCTGCGCGGGCGTTGTTCGCCGACGGCGGGGGGATCGCCTGCATCCTGGGCACGGGCTCCAATTCGGGGTGGTACGACGGGCGGGGCATCGTGCGTAACGTACCTCCGCTGGGATACGTGCTGGGCGACGAGGGGAGCGGGGCCGCCATCGGGCGGGAACTGCTCCGCGGCGTGCTGCGGGAGACGCTTCCCCCGGAGCTGTGCGCCCTGTTTTACCGGCGGACGGGACTCGATTACGAGCGCATCGTCGGCGAGGTTTACCGGGGCGAGGCCCCCAGCCGCTTTCTGGCATCGCTCGCGCCTTTCGCGGCGGAACATATCGGGCGGGCGGAGATACGGTCGCTGGTGCGGGGCGTTTTCGATGATTTCGCTGCGCATATCCTGAGCCGCTACCCCTCGACGCTTCCGGTGGCTGCTGCGGGCGGCGTGGCGGCGGCGTTCGGGGAGCTGCTGCGCGAGACCCTCGCAGCGCACGGACGGCGGGTCGCGGCGATCGTGCGTGCGCCGCTCGACGGATTGATCGCATACCATGAAACAAGACGATAACCGGGTGACGGAGCAGCCGTCGCCGTATGAAGATTTGCGCGGCCTTTCGCTGCGCGGACTGCTGGAGGCCATCAACCGGGAGGATGCGAAGGTGCACCGGGCTGTGGCCCGGACGATTCCGGTCATGGAGCGGCTCGTGGAACAGGTGGTCGCCCGCATGGAGCGGGGCGGTCGGATGTTCTACATCGGGGCGGGCACCAGCGGCCGGCTGGCCGTCACCGACGCATCGGAGCTGCCGCCCACCTACGGTATTCCGTTCGACCGGGTGATCGGCCTGATCGCCGGGGGCGACGGCGCCCTGCGCCGGGCTGTGGAACATGCCGAAGACGATCTTGCGGGTGCCTGGCGCGATATGATGCCCTATGCCCCCTGTGCGGGGGATGTGCTGGTCGGCGTCGCGGCTTCCGGTACGACCCCCTATGTGGTCGGGGGATTAAGGGAGGCCCGCAGGCGGAAACTGCTGACGGCCGCCGTGGTCTGCAATCCTGCGAGTGCGGCCGCTGCGGAGGCCGAATATGCGCTCGAGGCGGTGGTGGGGCCGGAGTTCGTGACCGGCTCGACCCGCATGAAGGCGGGCACGGCCCAGAAAATGATGCTCAACATGCTTTCGACCGCCGTGATGATCCGCCTGGGACACGTGAGCGGCAACCGCATGGTCGATATGCAGCTCACCAACGACAAGCTCGTCGAACGGGGCGCCCGTCTGGTTGCGGAGTGGGGCGGGATCGACGTGGAGGCGGCCCGCGGACTGCTGCTGCGGAGCGGCTCGGTGCGCCGGGCGCTCGAAACTTTGAACGGAGAGGACGATGTATCGTAACCTGAGTGAATTTATCGCACGGCTGGAACGCGAGGGCGAGCTGGTGCGGATCGGAGCGGCCGTTTCGCCCGCATACGAGATCGCGGAGATCACCGACCGCATGTGCAAGTCGCCGGATGGCGGCAAGGCGCTGTTGTTTGAAAATACGGGGACGGGTTTCCCGGTGCTGACCAATATGATGGGCTCCCCTCGTCGCATGGCCGCGGCGCTCGGCGCAGAATCGCTCGAAGCGGTCGGCGCGCGCATCCGGGCGCTGCTCGACGATGCCCGCGCGCCGAAGGATTCGCTGCGGGAGCGGCTGCGGCTGCTGCCTCTTCTGGCCGAAGCCGGACGCTGGCTGCCCCGTGCGGGCACGCGGCGCGGCGCTTGTCAGCAGGTGGTGCTGCGTGGGGACGAAGCTTCGCTCGGGCGGCTGCCTGTGCTGCGGTGCTGGCCCTGCGACGGCGGCCCGTTCGTCACCCTGCCGATGGTGCACACCGTCGATCCCGAAACCGGGGTGCGCAACGTGGGCATGTACCGGATGCAGGTGTTCGACGACCGCACGACCGGGATGCACTGGCATATCCACAAGACCGGGGCGCGTCATTTCGATGCCTACCGCCGGCTGGGGCGGCGCATGCCCGTTGCAGTTGCGCTGGGCGGCGATCCGGTCTATGCCTATGCTGCGACGGCTCCCATGCCGGACGACATGGACGAATACCTGCTGGCGGGATTCCTGCGCCGTCGTCCGGTGCGGCTGGTGCGGTGCCTGACCAACGGGATGTACGTACCCGCCGACTGCGATTTCGTGATCGAGGGTTACGTCGATCCGGCGGAGGAGCCGGCGGAGGAGGGGCCCTTCGGCGATCATACGGGCTTTTACTCCCTGCAAGACCTTTATCCCCGTTTCCACGTGACGGCCATTACGCACCGCCGCGACGCCGTGTGGCCCGCGACGTTGGTCGGGGTGCCTCCGATGGAGGACGCCCGGATCGCGGAGGCGACCGAGCGGATTTTCCTGGAGCCGATCCGCGCTGCCGTGCTGCCCGAAGCGGAGGATTTGTGGATGCCCGCGAGCGGCGTGGCGCACAATCTGGCGGTGGTCGCCATGCGGCGGCGCTATGCCGGACAGGCCCACAAGGCGGCGCAGGCGCTCTGGGGTGCGGGGCAGATGATGTTCAACAAGTACCTGCTGCTCGCTCCCGCCGGTTGCGACGTCCGCGATACGGAGTGCCTTGCAGCGCTGGTGCGGCGGGCCGACCCCGTGCGGATGCTGATTCGCGGGGAGGGGGTCGCCGACGTGCTGGATCATGCCACGGCCACGCCCGGTTTCGGCGGTAAGGCCGCCCTCGACCTCACGTCCGTCGATCCCGCCGGGCCCGAGCCCGTGCTCCCTTCGCCGGCGGCGTTCGTTCAGGCGGGCGGCATCGTCGCAATGCGTGCCGAATACCTGACCCGATGGGGTGTTGCAGCGCTTTTCGCGCCCCGCGGAGGCAGGGTCGATGTCGGGGACTGTCTCCGGCGGAACGGATTGGAAAGGGTGCCCTATGCGGTGCTGTTCGATGCCGAAGCCCGGTCGCTGCCCGACGGGAGCGACCTGCTGTGGCTGGCCGCGGCCAACAGCGATCCCCGGCGGGATTTGCAGCTTGTCGGCGGCACGCTTCTGATCGACGCCCGCAGCAAGCGGCCCGGGGTGGAGGGCCATCCGTCCCGTTTCCCCAACGTGGTGTGTTCGCATCCGGAGACGATCCGCAAGGTCGATTCCCGCTGGACGGAATACGGATTGGGCGAAATGCTGCCCTCCCCCTCGGAACGCTATCGGGGGTTGTTGTTGTCCGAAGAGGCCGCATGGTGAGATGAAAGGTTGGTTTACTGTGCGCGAACGGCTGGCACTGCTGGCTTTCCTGCCTTTGGCGGGGCTTTTCGCGTTGCTCTGCCTGTTGCTTGAGCCGCGGCCGCGGCCGGAAGAGGCGGCCGCCCTGCAACGGGATCTGGAGAGCCGGGCGGATTCGGCATCGCTCTTTCCCTTTGATCCCAATACGGCGGACTATGCGGCCTTGCGCCGGCTCGGGCTGACTGCCCGCGAAGCTGCGGGACTGCTGCGCTACCGCGCCGCCGGCAAGCGGTTCCGTATTCCCGAGGACGTGGCGACCTGTTATGAAATCGGCGATTCGCTCTATGCCGTCCTCGCGCCCTATATCCGCATCGGCTCCGAATATGCGTTCGCTCCCCGCGGGAATAGGGGGCGTTTTGCGGAACATGCCGGAGCGCGACGGCGGGAAATCCGCCCTTTCGAGCCGTTCGGAATCGACACCGTCGGCGCGGACTATCTGGTGCGCATCGGTTTTACCGAGCGGCAGGCCCGGGCTGTCGTGCGCTACCGCCTGGCGGTGGGGAGTATCCGCGACCTGCGGATGCTGGCCGCCTGCTTCGTGGTGGGCGACTCGGTGGCGGAACTGCTGGCCCCTTATGCGCTCTTTCCGGCCGGGGAGTCGGGCGAAGAGTTGCTGGAGCTCAACGGCGCCGACTCCGCCGCTCTGCGCGGGGTAATCGGCATCGGCGAAAAGACCGTCGCGGCGATCCTCGATTACCGGAGGCGGCTCGGCGGCTTCCACTCGGTTGCGCAGCTCAGCGAGGTGCGGGGTGTGACCGAGAGCAATTTCGAGCGGATCGTGCAACAAATTTATTGCGACAGTTGCAAAATTCAGAAAATAGATATTAACTTTGCATCCCCGGACAAGCTGCGCGGCCATCCCTACCTGCCGCCCGCGACGCTGAGGAAACTGTTGAGCAAAAGACAACTGAAAGGAGGTTGGCGTACCGTAGAGGAACTGATTGACGACCATATCATCACGCGGAGAGAGGCCCTGAGGCTTGCTCCGTATCTGCGATTTACGGAAACGACAGCGACATCCGACCACTATGCGGCTACCCGGGGCGAGGCTCCGGAGGCCAGCGAACAAAACGAAACGAACGAACAAAATTAAAAAAAGATACCCATTATGATTATCATGCCGGTTAAAGAGGGCGAAAACATCGAAAGGGCCCTCAAGAAATTCAAGCGCAAATACGAGCGTACGGGTGTGCTCAAGGAGCTTCGCCGCCGCCAGTACTTCACCAAGCCTTCGGTTGCGAAGCGCGAGGCGATGCAGCACGCGGTGTATGTGGAGCACATGCACAGCGAGGAGGAGTAGCGCTCGGTCCGCTTGCCGGACGAAATGGGGATGCAGCGATGCATCTCCTTTTTTGTGCGTACCGGGCTGCGGTCGGGATGGGTTGCGCTCGGAATATTCGCTGCCCAGGGCGGCGAATGGGCGCCACGGCACTTCGGGTCGGCCGTTTCGCTTCCATGCTGTTGCGCTCGGACGGAAAACGCAGGCCGGCTGAATGACAGCGGCGCGGGCCCGTACCCGCTCAGGCGGTTTGCAGGTGGGGTATTGGGACTGGATACTGTGAATCAGGCCGGTTCGCTTCCATGCTGTTGCGTTCGGACGGAAGACGCGGGCCGGCTTAGTGACAGCGGCGCGGGCCCATACCCGCTCAGGCGGTTTGCAGGCGGAGGATTTGGGAACGGGGTACTTTGAGTCGGGCCGTTTCGCTTCTATTCTGCTGCGTTCGGATGGAAGACGCGGGCCGGCTTAGTGACAGCGGCGCGGGCCCATACTGCTCAGGCGGTTTGCAGGCGGAGGATCGGGAATAGGATACTATGAATCGGGCCGTTTCGCTTCTATTTTGCTGCGTTCGGACGGAACGCGGGCCGGATGAAAATGACGGCGATACGGCACCGCACCCGCTCAGGCGGTTGGCAGACGAAGAATTGGGGAACGGATACTGTTTCTTTTTCTTTGCGTTTTTTCGTTCCGATTCCGAACGATTTATTTCTTATGCGGTTTATGCGTTCTTATACGGCTCGCGGGCGGATTCGTGCCGCAGCACTTACGGCTTTCCCGGCAAACGCATCCTGCAACGGGTCGGTGACGCACGACCTTTGTGGAAAATGATCCGGTTGCTGCCTCTTCCTACTTTTCGTCCTCCCTTTTTCGTCCTCCTTCTCACGTCCTCCCTTTTTCGTCCTCCTTCTCACGTCCTTCCTTTCTCGTCTTCCTTTCTCGTCTTCCTTTCTCGTCTTCCTTTCTCG